>ERZ808054.676-NODE-676-length-27320-cov-5.297324_pt1 | contig 27320 bp, 25 predicted proteins | sample MGYA00380201_ERZ808054 | MGnify/ENA primary metagenome ERZ808054 (study PRJEB31490, sample SAMN06133419) | mouse gut metagenome | isolation source: Z5_2 | host: mice | place: China: Chengdu | collected 2015-05 ...
GTGTTTATTCGCTCTCATTTACATATTTCAGAAATTAAGCGGCCTTATCTATCTACGTAATTCGTTCCGTTTTTGTGCTGGAAATGAAGAATGAAGGGGACAGGGTGGAGAGGAAAGAAACGCGCCGCCATGTCCTGCTGTCAGCGGTTGACCCGGAAGACCGTTATTTTGATTCGGGGCGGGACACACCGGAGGAGATTGCCAGGAAGGACGAGCTGGAGAGGCTTGCGGAAGACACATCCTATAAGGGGCTTTGGAAGGTGTCGTTCACGCTGAAAGAGTTATAAGGACACAAAAAGCATGGCGGGAGGAGGTGGAATCGGATGTACCCGGTGAGCGATGCGTTCCTGCGGGCGGTGCAGGAGAACACACGGAACTACTGCTGGACGGGGCAGATCACGACAAAGGGCGGCGCTGTATACCCGTTTGTTTACGAAGATATCGTGAAAGGGAGCGGGTACCTCACGGCGCAGTGCTGCGGCAGCGCAGAGATTGAGCTGGGGACGGTGTACGCCGCCGAGATGGGCATCACGCTCTTTTCACAGATTGACCGCTACACGCTGGAAGGGGCGGAGGTGCGGCTCTCCTACCACCTGCGGCTTGCGGACGGGAGTTTCGAGGAAGTGCCGATGGGAATCTTCGAGGTCAGCGAGGCGAACCGGACGGCGCACTGCCTGGAGCTGAAAGCCTACGATTATATGCTGCGCTTCGAGAAGAGTTTTAACGGTTTTGAGACGGTGGGCAACGCCTGGGCGTTCCTGGATTTATGCTGTAAGGCGTGCAACGTCGTATTGGCGCACACACAGGCGAAGATCGAGGCCATGCCCAACGGCACGGAGCTGCTCTCCATCTACCCGGAAAATGACATCGAGACTTACCGTGACGTGCTGTACTTTGTCGGGCAGGTGCTTGGCGGCTTTTTCTGCATTAACCGGGAAGGGAAGCTGGAGCTGCGGAAATATGGGACACAGCCGGTGATGGAGGTAAAGAGCAGGCACCGTTTCACCAGCAGCTTTTCCGACTTCATCACCCGGTACACGGCGGTCAGCTCCACGAACCTGCGCACACAGACGGCGGAGTATTACGCCCTGGAGCTGGACGACGGGCTGACCATGAACCTGGCGGTGAACCCGCTCCTGCAGTTCGGGCTGGAGAAAACGCGGGAGACGCTCTGCCGGAACATTTTAAATGACCTGGCGGTGGTCAGTTATGTGCCGTTTGATTCCAGCACCATCGGGAACCCGGCATTGGATTAAAGTGAATGAGGGAGGGGTGCCGCAGTATTATGTGGAGAACAACCACCAGGCCATCATCAGCCCGTCCGTGTTCGAGGAGGCGCAGCACCAGATGGCGGCCAGGCATTCCGGGAAGAACCGGGCGAGCAGCACGGGCGTCTTCTCCGGCCGGATAAAATGCGCGGACTGCGGGGGATGGTACGGCTCCAAGGTGTGGCATTCCAACAGCAAATACCGCAGAACCATCTGGCAGTGCAACCACAAATTTGACGGCGGGGAGAAATGCGGCACGCCGCACCTTGACGAGGAAACCATCAAACAGCTTTTCCTGAAAGCGGCCAATGCCATCTTCGAGGAAAAGGACGGGCTGGCGGGGCGGTTCAACAGGGCGAAGGCGCGGCTTTCGGAAGTCAGCCAGGCCATCACGGAGCGGCAGGCGAAGCGGGAGAAGATCGGGAGGTTTGTTTCCTGCCTGGAGCAGATGGACGGCCCGCTCACGGCATTTAACGAGGATGACTGGTACAGCCTTGTGGACTACGCCACAGTGTACAGCCGAGAGGACATCCGGTTCACTTTCAAGAACGGGATGGAGATAAAAGCATGAGGGAACACATCCCCCGGAGCTGGAAAGGAATCAGCTGCGGGGGATTTTGTGTGGTTAATGTTTATGCTGCTATTTGTGTGGAATCATGCTTTGATGGGAAAGCTGATTTCCGCATCATTCTTTGGCTTTATCTGGAATACCATCCGCCACTGCACTTCTGACACAGGCTCAAAATGCAGGGAGGAAGCTGCCATCCGTTTGTCAGGAGCGGCATTTTTTCCGGCCATAAAAACTGCTGTGGGGCCGTCTGGCCCGCCCGGCGGCCCTTGAGCATCACCCATTCTTGGGTGGTCGCCTTCTGCGCAGTCGCGGATGCAAAAAAGGCTGCGGTCTATTTCTGGTGCAATGCTGTAAGAGAGTATCTGGCAGTATTCTGGGTAAACCACACCTTTCGCTCCAATTTCTGCGAAGCTGTTCCTGATCTGTTCGCAACTATGCAGTGTCAGGGTGTATTCCTGACCGGTTATGGGATGGGCTGTCTTTACCGTTTTGCCATCACAGGAAACGTCAGAGGAAAAATGCCCCGCAGTGATGGAGATTAAGTTTGCCCGGAAAGCAAGTGATATTTTCTGAGGGGACAGTATCGGTTCTCCGTCCCAATTATAGGAAAGCCGCTCAAAATACCAGCAGCATACCCTGTCGCAGCTATAAGCCCCCATCCATTCCTCGGCAGATTTATTATTTTCAAATCCGTCCTCGCTGGCTGGATTGGCATTCCCCATCTGGATTACATTTTCCGGATACCATCTCAGGCTGCTGCTCATGCGGAGCGCCAGTGGCGTACCATCAAGGCATATTTCTACGGCAAATTCCCTGCTTCCGGGGTTGTCCGCATCTATCTGTTCAAATTCTTCCGGGGATTTTAGGGACATCCGCCGCTCATAATCCCATTTTTTCAGGAATGCCGCCATATCTTCTGTCGGGATTTTTGCGCATACATCAAGGGCGGCGCCTGCTCTGCCTACATAGACTGCCGGGATAAGTATTTCCTGTTCTCCCCAAAGGAAAGAGTGATTGATAGGGAGGGCTGTCAGCTTGGTTTCAGGCGAGCCTTTTCCCCATATATTGTTATCATGGTATACGTCCATTCTGTGTGCCTCCTTGAGTGTTCAATGAAGCAATTATACTACGGATGCCAGGATATTTCCAAATCTTTTGATCTTTTATTAGGAAAAATCAAAAAGTATAGGAAAAATCGTGGAGTATGGCAAAAAATCACGGGGTATATGGTAACGGTATTTGAGGATAAACGGATGGTCTTTACTTTTGAATATGGGTGCATAGGCATAAAAACAGCGGAAATGAACACCTTTGTTGGTGACTTTCCCGCTGTTTTTTCTTGCGCTAAATTCTATTAAAAACTGTTCCTTTAGATACTATCGGAATGGGGTGATTGATAGGTGACGGAGTGTACTATTTGATAGCCGATATTGTGGTACACCCGAATTATCAGAAACAGGGTGTCGGCAATAAAATTGTCAATATGATAATTGAATATGTTGAAAATGCTACACCAATCCGCGGACGTTTCAGTATACAGTTGATTTTCATGTCGCCCTCCCAAAAACTCCCTCCCGTGCCTCCGCCCATCAACATAACATTTCAGGCTGAACCGTTACCGGATTTGGGGTTTAATTTGGGAAAAGTCTATCCGCAGTCAAAAATCTATGGTATATTTGTATCGGACGGTAAGCGCGGCGGCAATCCGCATTTGCAAAAGGAGGATGGCATGGCATTATATTTAAATACGGATTCTTCCTATGAAGATTTTAAGATGCTGGTAAACGGCGATTATTTTGTGGATAAATCCGGCATAATCGAAAAAATAAACAAACGGATTAATACCAAAAACAGATACCTCTGCATTACGAAACCGCGCCGTTTCGGGAAAACGTCAGTGCTGAATATGCTGGGTTCTTATTATGGCGGGGCTTATGATTCCAGGGCATTGTTTAACGGTTTGGAAATCAGCAGATGTGCGGGATATGAAGAACATTTAAACAAATACCATGTGATTCATATGAATTTAAACAGCATTCCGGTAAACGGCAGCAGTTATGGAGACTATTTGGAGCGGATGAATCACTTGCTGATGGAAGACCTGAAAGAAGCGTATCCCGAATGGAAGGAAAAGGAATTTCAAAATGCTTCCGACCTGTTAAGCGTTACAGGGGATAAATTTGTTTTTATCATGGATGAATGGGATTATATTTTCAGTCATGACCTTTACCGGGAACATCAGGGGGATTTTTTGGAATATCTAAGGGATTTGCTCAAAGACAGACCTTATGTGGCGCTTGCCTATATGACAGGGGTACTTCCGGTGAAGCGGTACAGTACGGGATTTGCGCTTAATATGTTTGACGAGTATACGATGTTAAACGATTCTTTTTTCGGGGAATATTTTGGTTTTACGGAAAATGAGGTGGAAACGCTGTGCAGGAAACAGTCGGAAGTATTATTGGAAGATATCCGTATATGGTATAACGGATATTATACCAAAAAGGGAGCAAAAATTTACAATCCCCGTTCGGTTGTGTTGGCACTTATAAATGGCGACTGCCAAAACTACTGGACAAGGACGGGCAGGATGGATGAAGTCCTGTTTTTCCTGAAGTATAATATCGGGGAAGTAAGGGAAGACGTAGTGAAAATGGTCAACCATATGCCTGTCAGGATGGAAATCCATAAAGAATATACTGCCGGACAGGAAAAGCCGGAAAACAGGGAGGAAATATACGCCGCTATGATTATATACGGTTTGCTGTCTTACCATGACGGGGAAATCCGGATACCGAATAAGGAATTGATGCTTGAGTTTGAAAGTGCATTAAAGGATGGGGATTTTGGTTATGTGGCGGAACTGGTGAAAAATTCCGGTGCGGTATTGGATGCCACTTTAAACGGGGATGGGGATACCGTGGCTTCCTATTTGCATAATATTCATAACAGTGAAATTCCACTTCTTAAATATAAGGATGAAAACAGTCTGTCTTGTGTGGTAACGCTTGCATATCTCTCCGCAAGGAATAAATATAGAATAGAGCGGGAGGAAAAAAGCGGCAAAGGTTATGCGGATTTTCTTTTTTACCCAAAAAGGAAGAATATGCCGGGAATCATTCTTGAACTGAAAGCGGACCGTTCTCCGGAAGCCGCCATCCGGCAGATACGGGAAAAGGAATACGGGGAAAAACTCCGCAAAGAAAACATTTCGGATATACTGGCAGTGGGAATAAGTTATGATACCGGAAAAAAAGAGCACCGGTGCAGGATTGAAAAATTATGACGGGCAGGGGAGCCGGTCTTTTGGACTTCCTTATTTCCGTTGCGGTGCAGTCGGGGGTGTGGTATAATCTTAACATTGTTGTTGACGGTTTATCTATAATCATGCCACAAACAGGAGTATGCGATGACACGGGAAGAATTTAAGACATTGGTAACGGGAAAAGGCCGCCCCATATATCTGGACGGCGCAACGGGCTCCAATCTTTTGAAAAGGGGAATGCCGGCAGGGGTGTGCCCGGAAAAGTGGATTCTGGAAAACAGCGGGGTGATGGAAGGACTGCAGCAGGAATTTGTCCTGGCAGGGACCGATATCCTGTATGCGCCCACATTCAGCGCCAATGCGGTGAAATTAAAGGAATACGGACTGGCGGACCAAACCGGGGAGATGAACCGGGAGCTGGTGGCGGTATCGAAGCGGGCGGCGCAGGGCAGATGCCTTGTGGCGGGGGACCTGACCATGACCGGCGAACAGCTTGCGCCCATGGGAAACATGGATTTTGAACGGCTCATCGGTATTTATAAAGAACAGATCGGTTATCTGGTACAAGCCGGCGTGGACCTGCTGGTGGTGGAAACGATGATGAGTTTACAGGAGAGCAGGGCGGCGCTCATTGCCGCGAAGGAATGCTGTGACCTGCCGGTGATGGTGACGATGACGTTTGAGGCGGACGGACGGACGCTGTACGGGACGGACGCGCGGACGGCGGCCGTCGTGCTGGAAAGTCTTGGGGCATCCGCCATCGGGGCAAACTGTTCCACGGGACCGGATAAAATGACGGACATCATAAGAGCCATGGCGGAAGTTACGGCGGTTCCCATTATTGCCAAGCCGAATGCCGGACTGCCGTCGCTGGACGGGGACGGGAATACGGTGTACGATATGGAAAGCGGTGAATTTGCGGAAGGAATGGCGCGGCTTGTGGAAGCGGGGGCTTCCGTTTTGGGCGGCTGCTGCGGCACCACGCCGGAATTTATCCGTAAATTAAAGGAACGCACCGGACATATGGAAGTAAAGCAACGGCGCAGACCGGAAAAACGCTATCTGTCTTCCGAACGCATGACCGTGGAATTCGGGCTGGAGGATAAATTTATAATTGTGGGGGAGCGGATTAACCCCACCGGGAAAAAGAAACTGCAGGAACAGCTCAAAGAAGGCAATATGGACATGGTGGCACAGTTTGCCGAGGAACAGGAGCGCTGCGGGGCAGGCATTTTGGACGTGAATATGGGAATGGGCGGTATTGATGAAAAAGAAATGATGCTGCGCGCCCTGGAGGAAGTGTCGGCAGTGACATCCCTGCCCCTGTCATTGGATTCCAGCCATGTGGACGTGCTGGAAGCGGCGCTCAGGCGATATCCGGGACGGGCGTTAATCAATTCCGTATCTTATGAGAAGACAAAATTTGAAAGCCTGCTGCCCATCGTGCGCAAATACGGCGCCATGTTTATCCTGCTGCCGCTGTCGGATGCGGGGCTTCCGAAAGATTTGGACGAGAAGAAAGAAATCATCGGAAAGATTACGGACCGTGCGCTGGAGCTTGGCATGGACAAGCGTGACATTGTGGTGGACGGACTGGTGGCGACGGTGGGCGCCAACAAAAATGCCGCGCTGGAAACGCTGGAAACCATCCGTTATTGCAAGGAGCAGGGTTATGCCACCATATGCGGGCTTTCCAATATTTCTTTTGGTCTGCCCCAAAGGGGTTATGTGAACGCCGTGTTTTTAACCATGGCAATCAAAGAAGGACTGACAATGGCGATTGCCAATCCTTCCCAGGAACTTTTGGTCAGCAGCGCCCTGGCGGCGGATCTTCTGCTGAATAAGGAAGAAGCGGATATCCGTTATATCCAGGGCATGGATGCGATACAGGAAAGAAAGGACGGAGCCGGAAGTAATGCAGGACCGGTTTCGGGAACCGGCGGAAGCCTTTCCGTATCCGCCCCGGACAAAGTCAGGGAAGCCGTGTTAAAGGGAAATAAGAAGCAAATCACGGAATATACCGTGGCGGCGCTGGAAAGCGGTATGGCGCCCCAGCAGATTTTGGACGGTATCCTGCTTCCCGCCATCAATGAAGTGGGCGATCTGTTTGATAAGGGAAAATATTTCCTGCCCCAGTTGATTGCCGGTGCGGAAGCCATGAAGACGTCCATTGAATATCTGGAGCCGCTTCTTATGCAGGCGGGGAATGGCAGCCAAATGCCTGCCATAGTGATTGCCACGGTGGAAGGGGACATTCATGACATCGGCAAGAACCTGGTGGCGCTGATGTTAAAGAATTACGGGTTCCGGGTCATTGATTTGGGGAAGGACGTGCCAAAGGAAAGGATTATTGAGGCGGCAAAGGAACACGATGCGAAGGTCATCGCACTGTCCGCGCTGATGACCACTACCATGCAGGAGATGCGCAAGGTGATAGAATACGCCAAGGAGCAGCAGGTGGACGCAAAGGTCATTATTGGCGGGGCAGTCATTACGCAGGAGTATGCGGATGAAATCGGCGCGGACGGTTATTCCAGGGACGCGGCGGACGCGGTGAAGCTGACGAAGCGGATTTTGGGACTGGAAGCGTAGAAAAATCAAGCATAAAGGAGAGGAATTTGGATGATAGGTGCAGACGCGATAGTAAAATGTTTGGAGGCAGAGGGAGTAGAATACGTATTCGGTTATCCGGGGGTGGCAATCTGCCCTTTTTACAATAGTATTTTGGATTCGCCAATCCGCACGGTGCTAATCCGGACGGAGCAGAACGCGGCACATGCGGCCAGCGGATTGGCACGGGTATCGGGAAAAGTGGGGGTTTGTGCCGTAACGTCGGGACCGGGGGCAACGAACGTAATCACGGGTATTGCCACGGCTTTTGCGGACAGCATTCCGATGGTATGCATTACGGGACAGGTAAACAGTGAATTAATCGGAAGCGACGTTTTCCAGGAGGCGGACATTACGGGGGCGGTGGAGTCCTTTGTGAAATACAGCTATTTAATCAAAAATGTCAACGATATCCCGAAAGCGTTTAAGGAAGCCTTCCATATCGCGAATACGGGGAGGAAAGGACCGGTGCTCATCGATATTCCCATCGATATCCAAAACGCGCCGCTTTCCAAGTTCCATTACCCGGAAGAAGTGAATATGAGAACCTATAAACCCACGGTAAAAGGAAATATGGCACAGATTAAGAAAGTGGTAAAGGAGCTGGAAAAGGCAAAACGTCCGATTATCTGTGCAGGAGGCGGTGTGCAGTTAAGCGGCGGCGTGGAAGTACTGCGTGCATTTTCCGAAAAATACGGCATTCCCGTGGTTTCCACGATGATGGGCATCGGTGTCATGCCCACCAGGCATCCGTTGTATTACGGGATGGTGGGAAATAACGGAAGACCCTGCGCCAACCGTGCCATGAACGAATCCGACCTGTTGTTAATGGTAGGGGCGAGGGTGGCGGACCGTGCGGTAAGCCAGCCGGATTTGATTACGAATAACAAGGTGCTCATACATATTGACGTGGACCCGGCGGAAATCGGCAAGAACGTGGGGCCGCACGTTCCGCTGGTAGGGGATGTAAGGCATATCTTCGAGGATTTGTCGGCACAGGAGATACTGTGTGACCATACGCATTGCGCTTACGGGGAATGGGTAAAGACATTGGACGGATACCGTGTCTCGATGGAAAGAAAGCGTACCCCGGACAAGGATTATGTGGATCCGGCACGGTTTATTACCATGCTTTCGGATACCATGCAGGAGGACGGCATATACGTGGCGGATGTGGGGCAGAACCAAATATGGTCCTGCGGCTACCATATCGTGCGCAAAGGGCGTTTCTTAACTTCCGGCGGCATGGGAACCATGGGTTATTCCATTCCGGCGGCAATGGGGGCGAAACTGGCGGACAAAAGCAGGCAGGTCATAGCCGTATGCGGGGACGGCTCGTTCCAAATGTCCATGATGGAGCTTGCCACCATGCGCCAGCATGACATTCCGGTAAAAATCGTTGTGTTAAAAAACAATTACCTTGGCATGGTCAGGGAGTTCCAGCACTATAATTACAAGGACCATTATTCGGTGGTGGATTTGTCCGGCAGCCCGGATTTAGGGAAGCTGGCAGCGGCATACGGCATGGATTTCCTCCGTCTGTCCAACATGGACCATGCGCAGGAAACCATAGACGCCTTTCTGAAAGAGGATACCTCCATGCTGTTGGAATGCATCATAGACCCCATGGATTTGGTGAAATAGGAGGACAAAGAGAATGAAAAGGATATATTCTGTTTCGGTGGAAAACCGTTCCGGCGTGCTTTGTAAGGTGGCGGGATTATTTTCCAGAAGATGTTTTAACATAGATTCCCTTGCCGTAGGGGAAACCGACGACCCGGCGGTATCCTGTATGACCATTGTCAGCAGCGGGGATGAAAGGACGATAGAACAAATCGAAAAACAGTTGAATAAAAAACTGGATGTCATCAAGGTTAAGACCTTTGACGAAACCTCCAGCATCAGCCGGGAACTGATGCTGGTCAAGGTGAAATATAACCGGGGCAACCGCAGGGACATCATGGAAAACTGCGACATCATGAAAGCGCAGATTGTTGACATGTCAAAGAACATGATGATAATACAGATTTGTGATGAGCCGGAGCGGATACAGCTTTTCCTCAAGATGCTGCAGACCATCAGCATTGTGGAAGTGGCAAGGACCGGCACCCTGGCGCTTCCTAAGTGCAGGGATGCGGAGAATTAGGCGTGTTTGGAAAATACCCCAATAAGTACCGCAAAGAATGACGAAAAAACTGCGATATATGCCAAATCCGTTTTTTCCCCGGGAGTCTCTGTTATAATCGTTAGGAATTGTCCTTCATTTGCGGTCATGGCGTCATGGCCGTTACGGAAGAATCCTTATGATTTTAGCAGGGGAAGGGGCTGTAAAGGAATGTGATTTTACGGTCCCCAAGGAACAGGGAAAAACATGGATGCGCTTATTACGAATGTGATTAATAATATTTTTCATATGGTTTGGCTGAACGCCATCTTGCTGGAGCCGAAATACAGCCGGAAAAAATCGGTGCTGTTTACGGTTATGGCGACCGGTGTATTCCAGGCGGTTGCCGCCATTTTGATTGGCGGCGGCGCCATGGGAAGGCTGACCTACTTGGCAGGTTATCTGTCAGCGGTATTGGTGTTTGGGGGAACCTTTGTTTTTGTACTTTCTGCCGCCCATCCGGCGAAGTCCCTGTTTCTTGTTTCTTCCTATTTCTGCCTGTGGACGTTTATATACGGCTTTATTTCCGTTACCACGGAGACTTATGCCGGTGCGGGAAATACGGATGTCTGGCTGATGCGCATTGGGCTGAATCTGTTTTTCCTCTTGTGGTTTCTCGGTTATTTCAGGAAACGGTTCTGGCGGGTTTACCGGAATATGGGGAACGGCTCCGGGACGGCTGCCATGATTTCCTTTTTGGCATTTTTCATGCTTTCCATTTTGCTGATTTATAATGAATCGAGGAAAAAGCACGATTTGGCGCAGGTATTCATCATGGTTTCGGCGTATGTGTTCCTGCTTGCCGTATATGCGGTGCTGTTCCGGTTTATGGTACAGGCGGAACAGGAACAGCAGCTAAAGGAACTGCAGTTCCGTGAGAAACTGCTGCTTGCGCAACTGGAATCCTACGGGCAGATGGAATGGGATGCGAAACAGACCAGGCATGATATCCGCCACCATAATATGGTGGTCATGGAGCTTGCAAGGAAGCAGGACTGCAAAGGAATCCTTACTTATTTGGCGGAATATGAGGAACGGGAAGTGGAGAAAACCGGCAGGAGGTTTTGCGGTAATTACGCCGTGGACAGCGTGTTGTCGGCTTATTTGAAAAAAGCGGAAGCGGCAGGCATTTCCACGGAAACGCAGATACAGGCATGGGAAACTTCCCGTATTTCCGATTATGATTTGGTGTCCATCCTTGCCAATGTTTTGGAGAATGCGGTACACGGCTGCCTGTGGGCGGAAGGGGAACGCCGGATGAAAATCTGTATTTGGCAGAAAAAGTCGAAGCTCGTCATCATCTGCAGCAATAGCTGCGGCAGGGACATTCTGTTTAAGGATGGGATTCCGAAGGCAAGGGGGCGCGACGGGATTGGCGTGCAAAGCATTTTGAGGGCGGCGGGGAAATATGAGGGGAACGTGGACTTTTCGGCGGAAGGGGGCGTGTTTACCTGCCGTGTGATTTTAAGCGGTTAGGTGTTTTCTGTGTGTGGGGCATGGATTGGAGTGGGGCTGACTCCTTTTTTTATGCACACGGACGCCCAAAGGAAGGATGCAGGTATGGAAAATGTTAAAATATAAAATGTATATAATCAGTATCGCTGTCATGTGTTTCTTCATCGGATGCGGAAATAGCAATGCGGAACAGAAAGAAGGCGGGATACAAGATAGTATTACTTTTGCAGAACACAGTGGTTCTTTTGGGATAATAGGGCAGAAAGAAGATATTGCAGAGAATGACCTTGCTGTTCATTCAAGTTATAATTCATCATGGACAGAGGAAGATATTTTGAAAGCAATAAAGGAAAGAAGCCAGTATTATAGAGCCAGTGCCTATTATTCCGAAATAACGGATTACTGGGAAAATGTCAGGGAAGTAAGGGATATTTCCAATGTAATTGAGCCGCTGTTTGAAACAGATAGGAAATACTATACAAAAGAGGATTTGGAAAAAGAGCCAATGCTGGTAATCCATTTGGCGAAAAATGAAATATATGCAAGGCATGGCTACATATTTGTAAATAAAGATTTATACAATTATTTTATGGGGTGTATTTGGTATAGCCCAACTTGTGACAGCGCAGATTTTGATGATCGTATATTTAATGAGTATGAGAGGGCGAATCTTGCAATATTGGCTGATTTAGACACTTATTAAAACGGTTTCCTGATTTTCCTGTGTTCAAAAATGCAAGGAGGGTGTTTCGATGACAGCGTTCAAGTGAAAACCGGCCGCTATTGCAGCCGGTTTGCCATTTGTGAAAAATGATTTCCGCCTTCGTTCATTTCTTCCTGGAATTTCGCTTCCGCTTCTACGCCTGCTTCGCTGGCAAGGTCCATGTAAAGGATGAACATGTCCTCTAACGAAATCCCTTTTTCTCTGGAAATTTCCTCTAAAACCGGACGCAGGGCATCCAACTGCACCGAAACCTGTGTTTTCTGCGGGTCTATGTCTTTTAAAGCCACTTCCGCAAACGCATTAATCCTTTCCCAAACCGCCTTATTTTCTGCCGTCATGTGCATAACCTCCTAACCGGAATCAAATTTTTCCGTAAATTCCCCGAACAAAAATTATTTTACCACTTGATGCTTGTGCTGTATAGCTTAATTTGTTAGAATAATGCTATACAAATTATAATTGCACGAGGATAAAAAGATGGCAGATGTAAAACCTTTTAAAGCAATCCGGCCAAGGAAAGGGCTGGAGGACAGGATTGCCGCGCTTCCTTATGACGTTTACAGCAGGGAGGAGGCGAAGCGGGAAGTGATGCGCGAGCCGCTTTCTTTCCTGCGGATTGACCGTGCGGAGACCCAGCTTTCCGATGATGTGGATATGTATGCGGACTGTGTTTACCAAAAGGCGCATGACCTTTTGTGGGAAATGGTGGACGGCGGGGATTTTACGGAAGAAGCGCAGGACTGTTATTATATTTACGAACTGGTTATGGACGGCAGGCCGCAGGTGGGGATTGTGGCATGTGCCTCGGTGGATGATTATTTGGGGCAGGTTATTAAAAAACATGAGAATACGAGGGCGGACAAGGAAGCCGACCGTATCCGCCATGTGGATGCCTGTCAGGCACAGACCGGTCCTATTTTCCTCGCTTACCGTTCCAGGCAGGAAATCAACGAAGTGGTGGAACGGACGGGGAAGGAAGCGCCGCTTTATGATTTTTCCTCGCCGGACGGCATAATCCACAGGGTTTGGCGTATCGGGGAGGAGTCTGACGTTAAGAAAATCAGGGAGGCTTTCGGGAAAGTGGACGCCATTTACATTGCGGACGGGCACCACAGGTGTGCTTCCGCCGTAAAGGTATCCCAGATGCGCAGGCAGGAAATGCCGGACTATACGGGGAAAGAGGAGTTTAATTATTTCCTTTCCGTGCTGTTTCCCGATGACCAGTTAATGATTATGGACTATAACCGTGTGGTGAAGGACTTAAACGGTTTAAGTGAAGGGGAGTTTTTGGAGCGCGTCAAAGGGGAGTTTGAGGTGGAATGCCTGGGAACACAGCCCTGCCGGCCAAAGGAAAAGGGGACATTCGGCATGTACCTTGGGGACTGCTGGTACCGGCTTTCGCTAAAGGAACCGGCAAAAGAGGGGAATCCGGTGGAAACTTTGGACGTGGCGGTGCTGCAGGGGAAACTGCTGGCGCCGGTTTTGGGAATCGAAAACCCGAAAACGGATAAACGGATTGATTTTGTGGGCGGCATACGGGGACTCGGGGAGCTGGAGCGGAGGGTACATACGGACTGTAAGGTAGCATTTTCCATGTATCCCACTTCCATCGGGGAGCTGTTTGCGGTAGCCGACGCGGGTCTTTTGATGCCGCCGAAGTCCACATGGTTCGAGCCGAAAGTAAGGAGCGGTCTGTTTATCCATAAAATATAGAAGATCATAAGAGATTTCGCCATGGCGCGAGGATAGGAGAGCATATGAATAACAAACTGTATAAACTGATGAATTGGCCTGAAATGGAAGAAATCATTTATTCGGAGTCGGATAACCCGCACGGTCTGCTCGGCGCCCATGTGACGGGCAGCAGTACGCTGGTGCAGGCGTTTCTGCCGGGGGCGGAGAGCGTCATTCTCCAAAATAAAACGGATAAGAAAAATTACGAGATGGAGCGGGCGGATGAAGAAGGATTTTTTGCCGTGCTGGTTCCCGGCAAGACGAAGTTCTCCTATGAATACATTGCGGAATACGGGGACGGCGTTTTAAAGAAAGTAAAGGACCCGTATAATTTTCCGCCGCAGATTACGGATGAGGATATCCATAAGTTTGCGGCAGGCATCCATTATACCATTTATGAAAAGCTGGGGGCGCATCCCATGAAAGTGGACGGCGTGAGCGGCGTTTCGTTTGCGGTATGGGCGCCGAATGCCATCCGTGTCAGCACGGTAGGGGATTTTAACGGCTGGGACGGCAGGGTGCACCAAATGCGGAGGTTAAAGGACTCCGGTATTTTTGAGATTTTCATCCCGGACGTGAAGGCGGGGGACCATTATAAATTCGAAATCAAGGTAAAGGGCGGACTGACTTTCTTAAAAGCAGACCCTTATGCGTTCGGGCAGCAGCTTAGGCCGGATACGGCTTCCGTGGTAAGGGAAGCGGCAGCGGATACCGGGGTGAAATGGGAGGATGCCGGGTGGATTGCGGACCGGAAGGAGAAACAGGGGCAGAACCGTCCCGTCAGCATTTATGAGCTGTATTTGGGCTCTTTCCGTCAGGGGGAGGACGGCGGGTATTTGAATTACCGTGAACTTGCCCCGCTTATTATTGATTACGTGAAAGAAATGGGATATACCCATATCGAGCTGATGCCCGTGATGGAGCATCCTTTTGACGGTTCCTGGGGGTATCAGGTCATCGGTTATTATGCGCCTACGGCAAGGTACGGAACCAATGAGGATTTTAAGTATTTCATGAACGAAATGCATAAGGCGGGAATCGGCGTGATTTTGGACTGGGTTCCGGCGCATTTCCCAAGGGATACCTACGGGTTGTCCAATTTTGACGGCACCTGCCTTTATGAGCACCAGGATCCGAGAAAGGGATTCCATCCCCATTGGGGAACGCTGATTTACAATTACGGCAGACCGCAGGTGTCCAATTACCTGATTGCCAATGCCCTGTACTGGATCGAGCAGTACCATGCGGACGGAATCCGTATGGATGCGGTGGCTTCCATGCTGTATTTGGATTACGGCAAAAGCGACGGGCAATGGGTGGCGAACATGTACGGCGGACATGAGAACCTGGAAGCCGTGGAGCTGTTAAAGCATTTGAATTCCGTTGTAAAAAGAAGGGATCCGGGTGTTTTGATGATTGCCGAGGAATCCACCGCGTGGCCGAAAGTGACGGGCGATGTGGAGGATAACGGACTTGGTTTTGACATAAAATGGAATATGGGATGGATGAACGATTACCTGGGGTACATTGCATATGATCCTTATTTCCGTGCCCATCACCATAACGAGCTGACGTTCAGCATGATTTATGCTTACAGCGAGAATTTTATGCTGGTCTTCTCCCATGACGAAGTAGTACACGGGAAAGGGACGCTGATTGGGAAGATGCCGGGGGAAATCAAGGAGAAATTTGCCAATTTAAGGCTCACCTATGCCTACATGATGCTGCATCCGGGTAAGAAGCTGTTGTTTATGGGGCAGGACATCGGGGAATTTGACGAGTGGAACGAGACGCGGGAAGTAGAGTGGGGACTGGTGCAGTATGACAACCACAAAGGAGTGCAGAATCTGGTAAAAGCGTTAAACCGCCTGTATACTTCCCACCCTGCCATGTATCAATATGATACTTCCTGGGAAGGCTTTGAGTGGATTAACTGTATCCGTGCCAATGACTGTATGCTCGTTTTCATGCGGAAGACCGAAAAAGAGGAGGAGACTTTGGTGGTGGTGGCGAACTTTGCCAATGTATGCCGGGAATTTACCATCGGGGTACCCTATGAAGGAAAATACCGGGAGATTCTCAATACGGATGATAAAGCCTACGGCGGGGAAGGGTGTGTCAATGCGGATGCCATTTGCTCCGAAGAAGGGGAATACGACGGGAAGCCCGCCTCCATCTGTATGGTCAGCGCGCCGTTGTCGGTAAGCGTGTTCGCATATACACCGTATACGGAAGAAGAAAAGAAGGAAATCGAAAGAAAGAAGGAAGAAAAACTGCGCCGTGAAAGGGAAGAAGCACTGGAGCGGGAGCGCCAGGAGAAAATAGCGGCATTGGAGCAGGAACGCCTGGCAAAGGAAGCGGAAGCGGCAAGGGCGCTGCGGGAAGCGGAAGAAGCGAAAAAACGTGCGGAGCAGATGCTTAAGGAAGCAGAGGCGGCGAAGGCGGAAGAAGAAAAGGTAAAGAAAGAAAGCCGGGAAGCCGCAAAGAAAGCGGCAAAGGAGGCGGAAGCGGAAAAAGAGCAGGAAAAGAAGGCGGCAAAAAAAGCAGAGCAGGAGGAAACGGTAAAAGAAGCAGAGCAGGCGGAAACGGCAAAAGAAGCAGAGCAGGCGGAAGCGGAAAAAGAGCAGGAAAAGAAAACAGAAGAACCGGCCAGGGAGACAGCGCCTGTAAAAAGCGCCCCGAAATCCAAGGGAGGCACCGCTTCGTCCCGGAAAACGGGAAAGACTTCCAAGCGTAAGTAAAGAAATGCGGAAGCGGAAATGATAACAAATAAATGCGGGAGCAGGGAATGGAGTATCTGAAAATGTTAATAGCACTTACCACAGAGGAAGATATTGATATCGGAGTCATCGAGCAATTTTTGAAGGAACTGCCGGAAAAGGCGTGGAACCTTGGTGTCCGCGTCCTGCTCTCCGCTTTTGTGCTGTTTGCCGGTATCCAGATTATTAAACTGATCCGTAAGATTGTCCGGAAATCCTTAATGCGGGGCAATGCGGACAAAGGGGTCGTGCAGTTTGCGGATTCTTTTGTAAAGGCATCCCTTTATGCGCTGTTAATCGTTACCATCGCATCGGGTTTTGGACTGGATGCCGCCAGTATCCTTGCCCTGCTGGGTTCTGCCGGTGTGGCAATCGGTCTTGCCATTCAGGGGAGTCTTGCCAATTTTGTGGGAGGTGTGCTGATCCTTCTGCTGAAACCTTTTAAGGTGGGGGATTACATTAAGGAGGACAGTGGCGGAAACGAAGGGGTGGTAACGGTTATCGAGCTTTTTTACACGAAGCTGACTACGCCGGACAATAAAGTCATCGTCCTGCCAAACGGCACCCTTGCCAATTCCAGCCTGACCAATGTTACGGCATGTGACAGCCGGAGGATGGATTTGGTGGTGGGCATTTCCTATGATGCGGATATCCGTCAGGCGAAGGCGGTCTTACAGCAGGTGCTGGACGGGGATGAAGCGGTATTAAAGGATAAGGAACATTTTATTTATGTGGATGATTTGGCGGAAAGCGCCGTCAACATCGGCATCCGCTGCTGGTTTCCCATGGATGCTTACTGGCAGGGAAAATGGCGCGTGACGGAAAACGTAAAATATGCGTTGGACGGGGCCGGTATCGCCATCCCTTATCCACAGATGGATGTACATTTTTGCGGAAAAACGCAGTGGGAGGAAAAGTAAGGGATGGACAGTCAGAATTTTGCATCGGATACGTCAGGGCGTTCCCTGAAGGAATGGATGGAGGGGCTTTTGGTGTTGTTTGTGGGACTGACCATTGCCCATTTAGGAATTACGCTGTTTTTGCTTGCCGGGCTCGGCTCCGATGCCTTTACGGTGCTGGTACAGGGGATTGCAAGGCAGACGGGGCTGTCCATCGGCACCTGCCAGGTCATTAGTTTCCTGGTGCTGATGGTGGTGATGCTGTTCACCACAAAGGGATATGTAAAGCCGGGAACGGTGGTATGTGCGTTTTGCGGAGGCTGGATCATTGATTTTTTTCTTTGGCTGTTGGGGGGACTTGTGACGGCGGGTACGCCCGTGGCGGCCAGGGTAGTGGTGATGGTGGCTGGCTGTGTAGTGTTAAGCCTTGGCATGTCGGTGGTGGTTAAGAGCAATTCGGGAACGGGTCCCAACGATTTGATTGCCATTATCCTGACCGACAAGCTGAACGGGAAGCGTCATGTACCTTTTGGCGTGGTGCGGGTTGTCTGCGACCTGACGTTGATTGCCGCCGGTGTGCTGCTTGGCGGCACGTTCGGGGTCGGTACGGTAGCGGCAGCGGTACTGGTGGGTCCGATGGCGCAGTTCTTTTTTCCAAAGAGCGGGAAAGTGATACATAGGTTGTTTCCTGGGTTGTAAGTGTGGATGGTAGCAGTTCAGCCTGAAATGTTATGTTCGTGGGTGAGTAGGGACGTAAAAGCCAGAAGCACAACCCCCTGCCCGGTTTGGCCCTGCTCCCTGTGCCTCCCCTGCCGGCATCCGTTCAAACCTGATGGCAAAAATGGGCTATTTCTAATTGCCCCCAAACGGTGGTTTATGACCACGGCGGCGAAACTCCTCACAAGGTATTTCCCGTTCCGCGAAATACCTTGTTCGTCAAACAACGCCGCCTGATACGGTCATAAACCACCGTTTGGGAACAATAAGAAATACCACCATTTTTTGAAACAGGTTTTGAACGGATGCCGGCAGGGGAAGCACAGGGAGGCAGGAACAAACCGGGCAGGGGGGTGTGCTCCTGGCTTTTACGTCCCTACTCATCCACGAACATAACATTTCAGGCTGGATTGTAATGTTTTGCCGGATGCGTGGATAATCTAAGGAATGTATGTTATACTATGTTCAGTATTTTACGGGGAAGGGATGGATGTGGCAGCGGCCTTTGGACCGCGTTTGGAAATGCCCTGAACGGAGGAGCGGGAATATGTACTTTGCATACGGGGAAAAGGAAACGGAATATTTAAAAAAGAAGGACAGGCGGCTGGGAGAAGTCATCGGCGCGGTGGGGCACATTGAGCGGCAGGTGGACGGGGATTTGTTTTCCGCAGTGGTCCACCATATCATAGGGCAGCAGATATCCACAAAGGCGCAGGCAACCATATGGCAGAGGATGCAGGATGCCTGCGGAGGGGTGACGCCGGAAACCGTCGGCAGGGCGGAAACGGGGGAACTGCAGTCCTTTGGCATGACGTTCCGTAAGGCGGAATATATTAAGGATTTTGCCCAAAAAGTGCTGGGCGGGGACTTTGATTTGGCGGCAGTGGAACGGATGCCGGACGGGGAAGCGGTTGCCGCATTGTCCGGGCTAAAAGGGATTGGCGTATGGACGGCGGAAATGATTCTTTTATTCTGTTTGCAGCGCCCTGATATCCTAAGTTACGGGGACCTTGCCATCCACAGGGGGATGCGGATGGTCTACCATCACAGGAAGATTGACAAAACGCTGTTTGAAAAATACCGCCGCAGGCTTTCCCCGTACGGAAGCGTTGCCAGTCTTTATTTTTGGGCGGTGGCAGGAGGGGCGGTGCCCGGAATGCGCGATTATGCACCGAAAACAAAAGGCAGCAAATAAATATAAATGATGATAATTTTAATAAGAAAGGAAAGGGGCAGCAACATATGCAGCAGCTAAAAAATATCCAAACGGTCAGAACCAGTGATTCCATCACCCTTTTTTGGGATAAACCACAGGAGTATGCGGGAAGCGGTACATACGAAATAAAGATGGACGGAGCCGTTTGCGGAACGACGGATAAGACTCATTTTACATTGGAACATTTAGTCGGTGACAGGGAATACCGGGTGGAAATCGGGTGGTATGGGGCAGGTGGTACAAAGACGGTATCTGCCCCGCTTTTGTTACGGACGGAACCGGAAAAAGAACGGCTGGACATAACAAAAGCGCCCTATTATGCGGCAGGGGACGGGAAAACGCTGAACACGGCGGCAATACAGCGGGCCATGGATGACTGCGGGGCGCACCAGGCGGTGTATCTGCCGGCAGGGGTGTACCTGACGGGAGCCCTGCGGCTGCATAGCGGCATGGAGCTGTATTTGGAGGAGGGCGCCGTGCTGCAGGGAACGGACCGGGTGGAAGATTACCTGCCGAAAATATGGAGCCGGTTTGAGGGGACGGAAATGGAATGTTACAGCAGCCTCCTGAACGTGGGGCGGATGGACCATGAAACCGGACACAACTGCGAAAACGTGGTGATACGGGGAAGAGGAACCATAGCCGGGGGCGGCAGCAGTCTGGCAAAAAAAGTGATTAAAACGGAGCGGGAGCGGCTTAAGAACGAACTTGCCGCGCTGGGGGACGGGATTGCCGCGTATGAAAAAGCGGATACCCTTCCGGGCAGGGTACGGCCGAAACTGATTAACATCAGCAATGCACGGGACGTGGTTATCGACGGTTTGGAACTGCGGGACGGTGCGTGCTGGAATGTGCATATGATTTATTCGGGGCATATTGTGACCCATCATTGCAGTTTCCATTCGCGGGGGATTTGGAACGGGGACGGCTGGGACCCGGATTCCTCCACGGACTGTACGATTTTTGCCTGTACGTTTGATACGCAGGACGATTCCATAGCCGTCAAGTCGGGGAAAAACCCGGAGGGCAATGTGATAAACCGCCCCTGTGAGCGCATCCGCATTTTTGACTGCAACTGCGCCTACGGGCATGGGTTTGCCATCGGGAGCGAAATGTCGGGTGGCGTGGACGGGATTTCCATATGGGACTGTGATTTGGGCAATTCCGCTTACGGCATTGAGCTAAAGGGGACAAGAAAGCGGGGCGGTTATATCCGGAACGTGCATGTCCGGGACTGTGTGGTACCGCGCATCCTGTTCCACTCCGTGGGCTATAACGACGACGGGGAAGACGCCGGTATGCCCCCGGTATTTGAAAAATGCCTGTTTGAGCGGCTGGAAATTACAGAGGAATTTACGGACGTGGACGGGACGGGGGAACGGCTTGCGTGCACGGGGATTGAACTGTGCGGGTTTGAGGAGGAAGAATACCATATTAAGGACGTGGTTTTCCGGGATGTGGTACGCAAAGGACAGGGGAGTGTTTCCGTAAAAATGAAGTATTGCAGGAATATTTTGTTTGAGGGTGTAGAATAGCAGGAGGACGCAAAAGCCAGGAGCGGAACCACCTGCCCGGCTTCTTCCAGCCTTCCTGTGTGTCCCCTGCCGGATATCAAAAAATGTAATACCATAAAACACCATTTCTTTTTAGCCAGCACGGGCGGGAGGTTATTGCAGGACGGCGCCGGCGGGATTGCCCATCCCGGATTTTCCGTGTTTCGTTTCCGGCGGAGTTTTTCTTAACAGAATGCGGATACCTTAGGGAAATCGGGCACGGATGCCCGATTTAGCCCGATTCGGCATGGATGCCGATAGAGGGCGTCCCGCAGCCGGTGAAACCCCTGCCCATTCTGTTTAGAAAAACCCGTCGAAATAAGTGCACGGAAAACCGGGACAGACTCTCCCGCTGCCGCCGCCCCGCAAAAAACTCCCTTCCGTGCGTCCGCCCCCTTTTCAAGGAACTTCCATATTGCTTTTCTGTGGTAAATATTGTATGATTAACTCAAATTAGGGTTCAAAAACGCAGGTTGTGTCAGTTTGTTAATACGGAGGAAATATTATGGGAAAATACAGGATTATAAAGTTATACATGGCGCTTTGTCTGGCAGTTGGCGTGTTTGTCCTGCCGGCGAACCGGCTTGGGGCGCAGGCATCGGCGGCAGTCGTGGCGACGGTGCAGGGGACCGTGATGGCGGGGACTACTTCCGATTTGTTAAAACTCTCCACAAAGGAAGGCGATATGGAAATTAAAATGGACAGCGGGACGGATACCAGTGCATGTAAAATCCTGCTGCCGGATTATAAAATCAGCGTGTCCGTTTCCCATGGCTCGGACGGCTATCTCCATGCCGTGAGGATTACCACGGAAGCGCAGGCACCTACGGTGACGCTTGATTTTTCCACGTCGGCGTCCGTGACAGGGACGATTGGCGATAAGACGACGAGCGAGCTTTTGTATTTTAATACGCCGCAGGGGGAAATGGAGATTAAACTGGACTCCACCACGAATATGAGCGGGTGTTCCGTGCTGGTGGTGGACAGGAGTTACAATATTGTCTGTGTGCGCGGCTCGGATGCTTATATGCATGCGGTCAGCATTTCCGATTCGACGGTACCGGTGGTTCCCACGCCTGGGACGACGCCGGGAACCGTGCCGGGACAGGTATCCGGGGCCGGTCCCGCGCCGTCGGTGCAGGCGCCTGCCGCTTCCGCTTCGGTAACGGGAACCGTGACGGAGAGAACGGAGGAAAACTTTTTGTTTTTGCAGACAAACGGCGGTGAGATGCAGTTTGCCATCGATGCTTCCACGGATACCAGAAGCGGGATGGTGCTTACCCCCGGTAATAAGCTGACGGTGGCATTTTACCATGGCTCGGATGCATACCTCCATGCGGTCAGCATTGTGGGGATAAAGGATAATGTTGCGGTGCCGGATATGGACAAGTCGGATGTGGCTACCGTTACGGGAACCGTGGGGGACGATTCGGACCAAAACGTGCTGTATTTGGATACCCAGCAGGGGGAAATGCAGTTGAAACTGGATGCGGTCAACAGCATTAATAACTGCAAAGCCTTTGTCAGCGGCAAGAAACTGACCCTGACCTGTACCCGCGGTTCGGATGCTTATATGCATGCGATCGATATTTGGGGGAATTAGGGATTTAGGGGAATTAAGAATTTGGGGAAACGGATGCTTTGGATTTGCCGTATACATAATGGGAGGAAAACGTACATAACCATATAAGGAAAACATCCGGGCAGGAGACGGCAGATCGTGTGTATGGTGGATACGGTAAGTTTTGACACATTTTATAAGAAGAAAAATAAGAAGGAGAACGTGACGGTTACGGTGGAATTCCCGAAGCAGCCGGAAGAAAAGGCACAGCGGGAATTTTACGGAAGGCTTAAGGAGTTTGTTTTGGAGTCTATGGAGTTTATGGGGTCGAAATCGGAATGTCCGGAATCAAAACCGGAACCGGAAGCAAAAACTGCCCAAGGGGCAAAGGAGGATACCTGATATGGGGAAGCGGGTGAGGACTTTGCTCAGGGTATCTTCCAGGCAGCAGCTCCATGACGGCGATATCCCAATCCAGCGCGCGGAGGCCGCGGATTATATTGCCAAACGCCCGGACTGGGTATTTGACGGGGAATATATGGAAAAAGCGGTGTCTGCGTACAAAAACAGTGTGGAGGAGAGGGAAGTTCTGCAGGAAATCCTGTCGGATGCGGAGGGAAAAAAGTTTGACGTGCTGCTTACTTATATGTCGGACCGGATAGGCAGACAGGAGGAATACAGTTTTTATGTGGCGGCGTTAAACCGGCTGGGTATTGAGGTTTGGACGATTAAGGACGGGCAGTTGAAAACGCAGGAACATGTGGATAAACTTTTAAATTACATCCGTTTCTGGCAGAATGAGGGCGAGAGCAAAAAGACGGGGATGCGTGTCCGGGATACGCAAAAAGAGATGGTGAAAGCCGGAAAGTTTGTGGGAGGCAGGGCGCCTTTCGGTTACCGGCTGGTGCCGTCCGGCGTGGTAAGCAATCATGGGAGGCTGTTAAAGAAACTGGAAATCGTGGCGCCGCAGGCGGACACGGTACGGATGATTTACCGCCTTGCCGTCCGTGAGGGGATGGGATATGAAAGGATTGCGAAGGAACTGAACCGGCAGGGAATACCGCCGGCGGCAGCCGCACAGTGGAAAGCGGCAGCCGTAAGGGGGATTCTCCTAAATCCCGTTTATATGGGTTATCCTGCCATAAACCGGAGGGTGAACCGGAACGGGTCGGTGCGCCTGGACCGGAGGGAGTGGGTGTATGCCGAAAAACAGGTGGCGGAGTTGGTCATCGTTTCAGAACGTGTTTGGGAGCAGGCACAGGAAATCAGGGAGGCGAGGAAGGCAAAAACCGCCGCATCCAAGGAACAGGCGGCACGGTTATACGGGGAAGGCAGCCATGTGCCGTTTACCACTTCTGGAAGGCTGGCCCTGACCGGGCTGGCTTTTTGCGGATGCTGCGGCAGCCCCTTAAGGAACGGCAGTTATTGGAACCGTTGGACGACAAAGGCGGGGGAGCGGAAAATATCCTTTACGGGCAGGTATCTTTGCGGCGGGAAATGCGGGGGACACTCCTCCTATCCGCAGGATTATTTGGAAAACGCCGTGTTCGGGGTTGTGGAGCGTTTTTTGGAACGGGTAGGTCCTTTGGACATGGCGGAGGAATGGAAGGAAAGGAACAGGCGGCAGAGAGAAGCCGTGGAAAAAGAGCAGAAAGCCTTGGAACGGGAAGTGGCGGCATTAAGGCGGGATATCCGGACTTTTGAGGCGGAAATCCCGGAATCCCTGCGGGGAAATTCCTGTTTTACCGTGGAAAAATTATCTTCCCTGCTGGGGGATAAGGAGCGGATGCTTGCAGAATGCAGGGAAAAAGCGGAGGAAAACCGGAAGAAACTGGAAAGGATGACGGATTCCGGTACCGCTGCGGAAGAAGCTGCGGTTGTCAGCCGGGACTGGAAGCAGGAATTCAGGGAAGGAGATACGGCTTTTCGGAGGATGCTGCTTTTTTTACTGTTGGAGAAAGTGACGGTAACGGATGGGGAGATACGCATCCGGTTCCGCGTCCGGGTTCCCTGTGTGGTGGGGACGGTATGAGCGGAAATTAATGGTCTCGCGGTACCGAAACCAAGGCTATAATTTTACCATTACGTCTTCTACGGCATATGACCAAAAGTGGATGCGCGGCAGGAACATTTATGAAAACATTGATTATTTGGTGGATACCGTTTTTGCGAATTACCTGTCCCGTCCGGGCGTACGGCAGCCTATTTTTACTTCTTACTGCGACGGGAAGCGGGTGACGTGCAGCGGACTGAGCCAGTGGGGGTCGAAGTACCTTGGGGATGAGGGATACTCCGCCATTGAAATAATCCGGTATTATTACGGGAATGATATGTATATCAATTCGGCGGAAAGCATAGCGGGCGTTCCTTCTTCCTGGCCGGGATATGACCTGACGGTAGGTTCCACGGGGGATAAGGTACGCCAGATGCAGCAGCAGTTAAACCGCATTGCGCAGAACTATCCGGCGATTCCCACGATTACGGTGGACGGCATATACGGCAGCAGGACGGCAGAAGCGGTGAGGGCATTCCAGCGTATCTTTAATCTGCCGCAGTCCGGGGTGGTGGATTATCCGACATGGTACCAGATATCCAATATTTATGTGGGGGTAACGCGTATCGCCGAGCCGGTCGGCTGACCGATGGAACAGAATAGTGCCGGAGACGCAGAAGCGGCAGCCGGAACGAGGAAACGGACTGCCGTACCCGGAGCGGATTGGACGGCAGAAGAAAGGGTGGAAACGTGCAGGGGTATAAAACGGACAATTGGAAAAAAGGAAAGAGCATGAAAAATATGGGAAGCGGAAGAATTGGAAAAAACACGAAAAGCGGGAAAAACAGAAAACGGCAGGCAAAGTGGAGGAAGGAACTGGATAAACAGACGGCGCAGATAATAAAGGAAAAGGCAAAAACGAAAAGAGCCTGTGAAAAAGTCCGCAGGAAGGCGGCAAAAGCTAGGAAAAAGAAGGTGGAGAAGACCTTTGACCGGCTTTTGGCCGGAACCTGTTTCCTGATTTGTTTGGCTGCGGCATTAAAGGATGCGCAGGACAGGAGGAAAAATAAATAAGGTCCAGGAACAGAAGGGAGCGGAACCGTGTTCCGGCATCCGCGGGGGTGTTGACTTGTTGACAGACAGCCGCCCCCCAAAGCGTGGTGCCGGACACCGTCTAATCCAGATTCAGCCTTTTCTTTAACATAAATTCCGAAAGGAAGAACATCCCGATGCAGCAAAGCGTCGTTAGCAGGAAGCCCCCGTAAGAAACCATGATGTAATAGGATTCGAAATTCGAGAAGAAATAGGAATCCGGCCAATTATGGTAAAGCAGTACGGTCGAGAAAATGGAAGATACCATTTGGACGAACACATATTCCGCAATGTACCATGCAACCGCGCCTGCAATCTTATGCCTGTGGAACAACTGTCCCAGCGATATGGCAGTATAGAGCATCAGGATAGAGAAAAAGACGCGTACAACGGTGTACAGGATACTGAACAGAATGCGCAGCAGGATGCCGAAATATCTTGCATCCGTCGTAATTCCCAAAAGATATCCCCATGCTTCCCATAATTCGTCAAACTCCAGCAGGTCACGGAAAAACCGAACGCCTTCAAAGGAATAGGCGGCGGAAAATATCAGCATAAAAATACTGAGGAAAACCACAGTGCCGCTGATGATGGACCACAGGGAGCTGACGAGCAGTTTGGAAAGGATAATCATTCTTGGCGTCACCGGCAGGGTATTGGTCAAATATCCTTCGTCCGTATAGATATTGCGGTAAAAACGGATGGCAGTATAAACGACGACGGCGATGAGACCGGCAATAATGGCAGCCACGTAAAACATGATGGCGGTTACCGACAGCATGTCGATGGCCAAAGAGTCGATATCCCAAAAAGGAGTAACCAGTGTGGCCATTCCGACCAGGGTGACAATGAGCAGCACCAGGTTAATGGCGGCAGGCACTTTCCAAAATGTCTTCCATTCATATTTAAATAATTTTACAAACATGCGAATACCCTCCTGAAATAAGAATCTACCGACTGTCCGTATTCCTCCCGGATTTGGTCCACGCTCATATGGGCGAGCACCATTCCTTCGCGGATCAGGATGACTTCGTCCAAAATGTTTTCAATGTCCGTAATCAGATGAGTGGACAGCAGGATGCTGGAATTTTCATTGTAATTCGTAATGATGGTCCGCAGGATGTAATCCCTCGCCGCAGGGTCCACACCGGCTATGGGCTCATCCAAAATATACAAATCCGCCCTCCGGCTCATGACCAGAATTAACTGTACCTTTTCTTTGGTACCCTTTGACAATGTTTTTAACGGCGCGGTAAAAGGTACCCCAAGGTTGCCCAGCATGGTAAAGGCGCGCTCTCTGTCAAAATCCGCATAAAAATCGCAGAAGAAATCCACAATGTCGCACACTTTCATTCCGTTTTGCAGGTAGGTGCGCTCCGGCAGGTAGGCGACCCGCTCCTTGGTGGCAACGCCGGGTTCGCGGCCGTTGATTAAGACGGTGCCCGCCGTGGGTGTGAGCAGTCCGTTCATCATTTTGATCAGTGTGGACTTGCCGCTCCCGTTGGGACCGAGCAGTCCGATGATTTTGCCACGGGGGATGATAAGATTCATGTTGTTGACTGCCAAATGGTTATCAAATACTTTCGTCAGTCCCCGTATTTCCGCTAATGCTTCCATAATTATGCTCCCTCCTTCAGTATCTGTTCGACCAGCGTTACAATTTCTTCTTCCGAATACCCAAGTTCCTTCATCATACGGAAGAAATTCCTGATATATTCATCGGCAAGCGCCGCCCGTGT
>ERZ808054.678-NODE-678-length-27204-cov-9.720795_pt1 | contig 27204 bp, 22 predicted proteins | sample MGYA00380201_ERZ808054 | MGnify/ENA primary metagenome ERZ808054 (study PRJEB31490, sample SAMN06133419) | mouse gut metagenome | isolation source: Z5_2 | host: mice | place: China: Chengdu | collected 2015-05 ...
TCATTTTACTATATTTTTTGCAAAGGAAGGCTATTTTCAGCTATATTAGTGCGAATTATTTTTTCCTTTCAAAGCTGTCTCACCACTCTTTTTTGCTGGCAACCTTCACGGATGCAAAATAAGAAATCACCATCGAAGCTGCCGCAATTACAATGAAAATAATATTGATACCCCCCTCTGACAGCCTTTCCTCCAGCTGCAAGAAAGAAATCCCACTCTTTTGGGCGAGGTATTCGGTCCCTACCATGATGCCTCCCACAAGAAGCATACACAAAATATAAACATACCTTGCCTTTTCTACCCCAAACTTAAACATGAAAGGCAGAGAAATTGCGTTAGTCACCATAAAAATTGCCGCAGCAACTGTAATTCCGCCCCACTCAAAAGCCTGCTCTGCTCCAAAAAGATGAAAGATGTTAAGCAGTGCGCCAACCACTAATGCCGCCAAGAGGAGCAAAAGAATCAGAACATACTTTGCCCATACCAGCATTTTGATATTAACCGGCGCAGTAAGCACAAACCGGTTGAATGAGACTGATTCATCATAACTCATTGTGCTCATTACAATTGATCCGCACATAATCACGCAGTAAATAATCAAAAAACTGAATGACTTCATCATAATCGACCATAAAAACAGAAAACAAAATGCCAGTCCAAATTGCTTTCCCAAACTCTTAAGTACATATAAATCCTTCAAAATAAGTCCTTTCATCATTGCCTCCATTCTAAGTTTCAATACCTTTTACCTTTTTTCCTCTGATTTTACAACATAAAGTAAAATATCCTCTATATTCGCACGATCCAGTACAAAGCGGCTTTTGTCTCCCTGCCCTGCTTCTTCAAAGGCGGCACTTTCTCTTATTTTCCCGATATCCTTCACAAGCACGTTTGTCTCAAATGCATTCTCCTCTTTTCCAACGATAAGTTCCTTTGGAATCAACGCTGCCAGCTCTTTGCTGCATCTGACAACGCCATAGTTATATAAAAGTTCGTCCTTATTCTCGGTAAATAGGATTTTTCCTTTGTGAATCAACATGACATAATCTGCAATCTTTTCAATATCAGATGTTATATGTGAAGAAAGGAAAACCGTGTGCTGCTCATCCTCAATAAACTCCCTAAAAATATCTAATATTTCTCTTCTGACGACAGGATCGAGACCGCTGGTTGCTTCATCTAATATAAGCAGCCTGCTGTCATGAGACAATGCAATTGCAATAGACAGCTTCATTTTCATTCCTTTAGACAATTCCTTGATTTTCTTATTTAAAGGCACATCAAACCGTACCAGATAATCTGTAAACTTTTCATTCTTCCAAGTCTTAAAAATATTCTTCATAATGTGACCGACATCCCTAACCTTTAATACAACAGGCAGATTGCATTCATCGAACACCACACCAATCTGCTCTCTCCATGCGGCGCGCTGCTCATTTTTGTCAATTTTATGTCCTAAAATTTCTATCTCACCCTGTTGTATTGGGATAAGTCCTAAGATAGACCGGATTGTCGTGCTTTTGCCTGCTCCGTTCTCTCCCACAAAACCCACGATTGTTCCCATAGGAACTTGGAAACTAATGTTATCTAATCTAAATTCTCCATATTCTTTGATCAAATGTTTAACTGAAATTGCATTTTCCATACACATATGACATTTTCCTCCTTCTTCTGCCTAGCATAAAATTTCTTATTAATATTCAAACCTCACCTTCATAAATCATGGAAATAATCTCTTCCAGTTCTGCTCTCTCTATGCCACTTTGCTGCGCTGTGGAGACAGCGCTTTTTAGAATTTCTTCAATCTGCTTTAGTTTTTCTTCTCTTACCAACCTTGTGTCTGCCTTCTTTACAAAACTTCCCTTCCCTACTATGGTTGCAATGAATCCATCCTTCTCCAAATCTTCGTAGGCACGTTTGGTAGTAATGACGCTGATGCGCAGTTCCTTTGCCAAAGTGCGCATGGACGGAAGGGGGTCTCCTTCTTTCAGCTGACCGCTCATAATCATGCTCTTAATCTGAACGGTAATCTGCTCATAAATAGGTTTATCAGATGAATTACTTATTATGATATTCATTTTCATCTCCCTTCTTTATTCCCGTAAGCGCAAGATAAACGACTGCTTGCGGCGGGGTATTTGATTGGATATATCCTTCACTTTGGTTAGGTATATAATGTATATATCATATATATACATTATTGTCAATATGTATATATATAAATTCTATTGATTACCACTGATTGCTCAAACAGGATTTATGTTCCAGCTTCGCCGCGGTCTGTAACACAAAATATAACATTCGATATAAAATCAGCTCAGTCATCCCCCTAACAGTTACGAAGAATAAAGGAAGATAATGAGCCGATTCAAGCAATAAAGAAATAATTAAATTATAATTCAATTTTTTCTTATAGTATCATACAGTAATGGAATGATTTCTTCTGGACAGTCGGCAAACGTAACTGCGCCGGCGGCTTCTTGTTCCCGCCGAGTGCGGAATCCCCATGTCACGGTGATGCAGTCCATTTGCGCATTTCGGGCTGTGGCGATGTCTACTTCTGAATCGCCTATATAGACGGCATTTTCTTTGGAAATATGCAGATCTTTTAGGGCTTTCAGAACGGAATCAGGAGCTGGTTTTTGGTGAATGCCGTCTCTCGCACCAATGGCAGTCTGCAGATATGCCTTAAAATATTGGCTATATAATGCGTCTACCCCTTCCTGCAGTTTATTGGATACGATCGCCATTGCAAATCCCCGGGCTTTCAGTTCTCTCAAAAGCTGAGGGATTCCAGGGTAGAGATTTGTCTTATCATTGCAGTGTTCTCTGTAATGCTCCTTAAAAGCTTCAAGTACTTTGTTCTGCATGTCGGCATCGGTTCCCTCCGGTACGGCGCGCTCTACCAGTCTTTGCACTCCATTTCCTACGAACCTTCTGATTTCCTCAAACGTTCTTGTGGGCATGTGATATTTTTCCAGCCCGAAGTTTACACTGTCCATTAAATCGTCCAAGGTGTTTAGCAAGGTCCCGTCCAAATCAAATATAACTGCCTCATATTTCTTCTTATTCATGTATTTATTCCTTCTTTTCCTTTAATTTGCTTCGCACAATGATAAAACAGATCAGATGGGCAAGAGCTGTGAGCGTCCATGATACCGGATAGGATATATACAAGGTGCGCAGGCTCCTGTCCCATTGAAAGACGGTATAGATCCATACCACCCTGAATGCGCAGGCTCCCAGCAAAGATACGATCATAGGCATCACCGCATATCCGAGCCCTCTAATGCAGCCTACGAGAACATCCATGACGCCGCAGAGACAATAAAAAGCACATATAATTTGCATTCTCTGCATGCCATAGGCAATAACTTGGGGATCCGGAGAATAAAAACCAAGAATCTGCCGTCCAAGAATCACTGCACCGTTCCCCATCACAAGACCGATTGCTGTCACAAACAACAGGCATTCTATCAATATTTTATTGATTCTGTCATAACGCCTGCCCCCCAGATTCTGTCCCGTAAAGCTGACTGCCGTTTGATGGACTGAGTTCATCGCCGTGTAAACAAATCCTTCTATATTACTTCCCGCTGTATTCCCTGCCATGGCAATAGCTCCAAACGAGTTGACGGACGATTGTATCAGCACATTGGAGATAGAAAACAACGACCCCTGTATCCCCGCCGGCAGACCTATTGCCGCAATCTTTCCGAACTTCTCCCAATTCATGCGTAATTTATCAAAGCAGACTTTAAAGCTGCTTTCGCTCTGCATCAGGCATCTGATAATCAGCGCAGTAGACACACACTGTGCAATCACTGTGGCAAGTGCCACTCCAGCAACACCCATATGAAATAGGATGACAAAGCAAAGATTCAATGCAACATTTATAACACCTGCTATGATTAAATAGACCAAAGGACGCCTCGTATCTCCTACTGCTCTTAAAATTGCACTTCCAAAATTAAATAGCAGCATTACAGGCATTCCAAGGAAGTAAATGCGCATATACAGCACCGAGTGCTGAATCACATTTTCCGGTGTGTCCATCAAAAATAAGAGCGGTCTTGCTGTCACAATGCCAATGATTGCAAGCACAATCCCCCCTGCGGCGCTCACTAGAATGGAGGTATGTACCGTCTGGCTCACCTCATCATCCTGCTTTGCTCCATAATACCTTGCCACAAGTACATTTGCCCCCACTGATAATCCAATAAAAAGATTAACAAGCAGATTGGTGAGAGAACCCGTTGAACCAACTGCAGCAAGCGCCTCATTCCCTGCAAATCTTCCCACCACAATCACATCGGCAGCATTAAACAAAAGCTGCAGGATACCGGATAACATCAGTGGCAACGTAAAAAGCATGATCTTTCCAAGCAGCGGTCCATTGCACATATCGATTTCATAGGACTTACTCACTTTCTTTTCCATCTTTTCCTCCATTCATCTGCATATACACTTTCTTATTTCAAGTTCAAAACCCTACTGGAACCTGTTTCTTTCTTTTTCATACTATATAAAGAGCAATCATCTTAAGAGGTTTCTATGGCAACAATTATGTTAGACGCCGGACATGGTGGCGACGATCCCGGCGGCACCTATCTTGATCGCATGGAAAAAGACGATACGCTAAGACTTACTCTAGCAATCGGAGAACTTTTACAAAAATCCGGTATCAATGTTGTTTATACGCGCACAGAAGATGTTTATGAAACTCCCGTAACAAAAGCCGCCGAAGGAAATGCCGCCGACGCTGATTATTTTGTTTCCATACACCGAAATTCAAGTCCTAATGACAATCAGTATACAGGTGTTGAATCACTAATCTATAACCTGTACGGACCAGCCCGGCAAATGGCAGAAAACATCAATCTTCAATTAGAACGCACCGGCTTTGTGAATCACGGCATACAAGAGCACAAGAACTTAATCATTCTTAACAAGACCCGGATGCCCGCCCTCCTTGTGGAAATCGGATTTATAAACACCGAGCGGGATAATCTTCTGTTCGACAGCCGCTTTTATGAAATTGCACAGGCTGTTGCCGACGGTATAAGCATGTCCTTATAAGATAAAGCATATGATAAATCGGCACTCTGAAGGCAAACCGCATAGATTTGCCGTACGCCTTCTGAATGCCGGTAATCACATTTATGCTTCCTTACTACAATTTGGACTCCAATTCATCCAAAGATGCATACCCGTATAAAAAGGCAGTGTTCGCCATTGTCAGCTGGGCAAGATTCTTTTCTTCCATACATAACTGTGCTATAAATCTTCCGTATAAATCTAAAGTCTCATCTGAATAGGTGGATATTTCTCCTCTTAAATACGTTTCATAGGACGTATTATAAGGTGTATCCTCCGCCGTGTGGATGCTCCGCGCATTTCCTGCCGCCTTGGGATATTTCCTAGCAAAGTCCTCCATCCAGCCCACCTGTATTTTGATGATTTCCTCTATAATCTCCTTTTTGGCTTCCGGGATTGAGGGAAAGGCATCTTTAATCTGCTGATATTTTAAAGGCGCCGTGCTTTCCATCATCCGTCCGTATTTTTCTGTAATCAGGTTGATGCCCATATCATTCGCCCTGTGAAAATCCCTGATATAGCTCTTCAACATTTCTTCCGTCCATGTGTAATACTGACTCTTTCTCATGATAGAGAAGGTATTCCAGTCGTCTTGGCACTCTGCTCTTCCGCCTTCGTTTTTAACTTGGTCAAAAGCCTCCCATTCCAGCGAGACAAGTTCATTAATCAGCGCTGCCTTAAAAGAATCATCCTTCTGTTCTTTTTCCGGTATGCTTTTTAATATTTTGTCCGTGTGGTTATCCAGATAATTGTCTTCCCCACTAGTCAACCCCTGCTTCTTCATTTCTGCAATGATCAACGCCACAATGATTTCTATGGTCTGAGGGATTCTCTCATCTCCTGCCGGAAAATCCACCAGTGCATTCAGAATATCTCTGATTTCTAGAAGTACCCTTAGGCGTTCCATTCCCTTATGCATCCATTTGTAAAAAGGGGCATAGACTCGGTTCAAAAGATAGACCATCGCCATAGTATGCTTCATAAATTCTGAAAGGGCAATGGCTGCCGTAACTTTTTCTCCCCTGCCGAACATTCTGGAATAATTATACTGCCCTGACTGCGCCATCAAAGCCGCTTCTCGGGCAATTTTCTTGATTCTTACGTCCTCGGGATAGTACTCCTTGATCCCTCTTCTGATTCTGGAGAACTCACCTAAGTCATCCCTGAACACCCTGCCATTTACCGCTGTGGCAAGCCTGTAATCGTCCAAAAACAGCCATTGATTCTGTGTGGTTGGCACATCCCTAAGTCCAATCAGGCTTTCATAAAAATCCCCTATTCTAAAAACACCCACTCTCTTTTGTGCTTTCAATGTGGTGAACCGGGTAATTCCCATATAGGTGGCAGGAAGTTCTTCATACGCTTTCTGCAATTCCTCGCCGATTTCATCATATACCGGGTCTGTCAGCCACATGCAGAAGCCCGGTCCAAAATCATGATCCCTTGATACCTGATCGTCAAATCCAAAGCACTCTGAACCTTCCCCCACAAGACCTACTGCTATCATCTGCTCGTACGCAGGAAACTTTTTCCTTATCATGGGTATGCCGTATTCCTCGTAAAAAGCTATGCACAGCTCCATCCCATTTGTAAACTGCCTGCTTTTCACCGGAAGTTCCTGTATCTTTTCTGTCACCGCGCTTAAATTTTGAAGTGTGATTTCATATGCTTTATTCCTACCCACATTTCTTTCAATCTCGTGAAGCGCCAATTTATAATAGCGGGCGGATTCCTCTAAATTGCCCGCCAGATACTGAGCTTCCCCCATTGCCGAAAGGGCGCCGCTATAATGATAATCCCTGTCCTCATCCATCTCAAAAATAGCAAATGCCTTTTTAAGATTTTCAATCGCCTCATCGAACCTTCCTAACTTTAGCTGTGATGCGGCAAGATTGGTATAGGTCACCGCCGTTTCAATTCTCGCCTCACTATACATAGAAGCAATGCCGAGAGCTCGTTCCAAGCAGTCGCATGCACTCTCATAATCGCCCATCTCCTGAAACAAAAGACTCATATTGTTATACAGACTGGCATAGCGGAAATCTTTGGGCGAAAGTTTTTCTACATATATGCCCTTCACCTCCTGATAATACACCATAGATTCTTTTAGAAGCCCCGCCGCCCTGCAAGCATTCGCCACGTTTAAAAGCGTTGTCGCATAGGCAACACTGCCCTTCAACCCAACTTCCTCCGTCAGAATCAGCACCTGCCTGCAGCAGGATATTGATTTTTCAAACTCCCCTGTTTCCCGATAGTGTCCAATCATTTCATTTAACAGCGTAATTAGCGAACCTGTATCCCCTTCTGCCGCTGCCTCGTCTATCCTGTGAATTAAAAAAGATTCCACCTGATCTACCTTGTGCTGCGCAAACAATTCATCCAGCTGCATCAAAACCTGTTCAATGTTCATAACATCCAGCCTCCATTCCAGTTAAAATCTACTCTAATCTTCTTCCTCTTTTACTAATCATTATACTGCATTCATTTCATTTTTCAAGCGCACCGGATAGTGCAGTTTACATATTATATAGCAAGAATATACTTTAGGAATTATTTTATGTACTTTTCTATCATTATAGTAATTTTTGCAATTCTTCTTATTTTAGTCCTCGGCACATGCCGTAAACGCTGGGCAATAAAAAAGATCTGTTCTATGACCCCTATAGAAAAATGTGAACTGTTGAACTCTCTCATAAAGCCTTTTGGCTACTGTTATGACCAGTCTCAGGACATTATTTCATCCAGAAACGACGCTTGGCAGAGGGAAGCCGGCTACATGGAACTGTTTGACCGTTCGGCGCCTTTTTTTAACATGGTGTTTGATTACCTTCCGGTTTATTTTCCTTATCAGAACCGTACTTGGCTGATTGAATTTTGGAAAGGACAGTATGGAATCAATACAGGGGCAGAAATCGGCGTCTACTATGCCGACGACCTGCTTGCCGAAAAAGAGTTCCCCTATGCCCATTTTCATTCTGTGTCTGACTGCGACATGCTGCCTCTGTCTTTCTGTCTTGCAAAAGAAAAAACAACACTCGCAGCAGTTTCTAAGAGAACTTGGTGGCTTACCGCTTTTTGTATGGGGCAATTCTCAAAGCCCTCACAATTATACTTGAATACTTCTATTCTCTTTCCCGATTGCGATATGCTGCACAGTTTCTTAAATAGTCTGCGTCAAACAGATTTGCCCGAAGAATGTATACGCTCATGCGGCAATGAAATCCGCATCCAGTATGGCGGTCCCCAGAATCGGCATTATAGTTGCTTTAAACGCCTGATCCGCGCCTGGGCACAATTTGCCAACCGCCTTTTCTGCCGCATTTATTTATGTATCACACGTTATTTTTGTTCCACAGTGGATAAACTTTTGTATTTATACTATCTCCTGCCATTTGCATTCCGCAAGATGCTCAAACCGCGCAGGTATTGCAAGCACAAAATAAAATAAACCGAAAGGACTTTTCCCATGAGCTATTTTTCCCGTCTTTCCCGTGTCTTTGAGAACGCACCAGAATTACCCTTAAATAAATACAGTCGTTATGCAATTATCAGCGACTGTCACAGAGGCAAAGGCGACTCCAACGACAATTTTTTAAAAAATGAAAACCTATATTTTACCGCACTCACTCATTACTACGAACATGGTTTCACTTATATTGAACTTGGAGACGGGGATGAACTGTGGGAAAACAGGAAGATGAGCCAGATCATCGAAATACACAACAATGTGTTCTGGCTCCTCTCCCTATTCTACCGTCAGAACAGGCTCTATATGGTCTACGGAAATCATGATATGGAAAAGAAAAAGCGCGGATATAGCAGTTCAGTCTGCTCTTCCTTTTTTTGTACGGACACCCAATGCAGCCAGTCTTTATTTCCAAAACTGTCTTTTTACGAAGGAATTATATTAAAAAGCGCATGTTATGATTGTCAATTATACCTGACACATGGTCATCAGGCTGACTTTTTCAATTCCACCTTGTGGAAATTCAATCGCTTCCTTGTCAGGTACGTATGGCGGACCCTGGAGCACTTCGGTGTGCTCGACCCAACCAGCGCGGCAAAAAACTATACTCACAAGGACAGAATTGAACAGCGGCTGGGGGACTATGCCCAGCGCACCCAAAGAACTCTAATGACTGGTCACACCCATAGACCTCGTCTTGACCCAGCAGCTCCCTACTACATGAACACCGGCAGCTGTGTGCACCCGCGCTGCATCACCTGTATGGAAATTGAACGGGGAATCATCACTTTGGTAAAATGGACTTTATCCGTAAAAAAAGACAGAACCCTCTATGTTGCAAGAGAAGTTCTGTCCCAATTTCAGCTTCCGATTTGACCATGATAAAATGCATAATGGTTTCTGCCGCTTTTCTTCACCTGATACATGGCATCATCCGCACAATTAATCAATTGTTCAACTTCCAATGCATCAGCAGGATAAGCGGCGATTCCAATGCTGCCTCCAATCTGCTTTTTCTCTCCTGCCAAAATGAAAGGATCCCTAAAAAGCTGGCTGCATTTGAACACCTCTTTATCTACAATTTTTTTCTGGGCGCTCTTTAAAAGAATAATGAACTCATCCCCTGCAAAGCGGTAAGGGGTCAGTATCGGTGTCTGCATTTCCTTCAACCTGTCTGCCAGCTGCTTCAGCGCTTCATCACCTGCCGAATGACCGTAGGTATCATTGATACTCTTAAAATAATCGATATCCAGCATCATAATCGTACAGGGTGTACCCGCCGCCACATAATCCTTCAAATCCCTCATAAACTTGCTTCTGTTCGATAATCCGGTCAGAAAATCATGCTGTGAAGCAGACTCCATAATGTTCCGTGCTTCTTCCAGTTCTTCCATCAACTTTCTGCGCCTATAGTTATCAACCACAACCCAGAAAATAGCAATAAGTAATACTACTACCAGCATACTGCCTGGAATCAAAACCTCCTTATTTCTCTCCCAAAATGAAGGCTGATGATTAATCACTACTGCCCCTTCCGGAATCAGCGTCAAAGGTAGTTCAAACCGCTTCATGGCAAGTTCGTCTATACAATACACATTGGGACTGTCTATGATGGTTCCGATTTCATTGTTTTGATAACCATAAATGATGTCAGTAGCAATCCCTGCCGCAATTTCTCCGGATCGATACATTGAAACCACATTTCCGCCAAGAAATCCATTTCCCACTCTGTCCTCCAACATACACAGGGTTGGAATCCTTGCATGATTGACGATTATCTGAGATGCCTCCTCATCGCTGTATCTCCTACCGCTGGCATCCTCTGTCATCACAATATAAAGAAGAAGCGTATCTTCTCCCAACTTACGAATTTCTCTGCGCAGTTCATTAGTGGTAAGCGACGATGCATTGATTTCTTCAAATTCCAATTCCGGATAAAGTTCTGCGCAATTATAAAAAGACTTCCTCTCTGCCTGTCCTGTAATACTGTTATCTAAAATGGCAATAACTTTTCGTGCCGATGGATAAAGGGTTAGACCAAACGCAATATTCTCCTTAACAGAAAGTTCCTCTGCAATTCCTGTAATCGTCGGATCTTCCAAAAACTCAGCCGTTATATCTTTATCATTCACTCCCTGATAAACCAGCGGAATCCCGTCAAATAATACTTCTCTGTATTCCATGGCAAATAAAAATGCCGCATCATCCCCAAGAATAATCACATCATATGGCTCTGATTTTGACAGCCGATAGGAAATGCTCTCATAAAACTGCTGTCTGGAAACCGCATCATCCACTCTCTTCGTATCCATGAACTCATAATCCAGCACAATATTCTTTCCCATCTTAGCGCTCATGCCTTCTATCTGTGCCTGAGTGTTGGTCCTACCATAAGAATAAGAGCTGATGAAAAGAACCCGCCCTTTACTTTCCTCCTGCTTGGCATGAACACTTATTAAATTTACGCAGAATAATAAAACAACAATTGCCGCACAAAGTAACCCCCGCTTCGTCTTCACCCTTCCCTTATCCTTCCCCATATCACTTTCTTCGGTATGATACTACTATTTTATCACATATATCAGGCAAAACAACACTCTGATCACTTTTTACTGCAAATCCTCTTTTTGAAGGTTCTGATTACTATTTTCTTTCTGCTGTTCCTCTCGTTTAAGTTCAGTTTCCTCTTCTGTCTCGGAAAATACTTGAACTTCTTGCTTTGTCATTTTACGATACATCATTGCAGTATAAATTAAGATCGCTACACCGGCAGCGACAAAAAAAATGCTGAAAATTAACGCCATCAAATAATTCTCGCCTCCGTTGTCCATCCTTCCTTCAAATAACTGATATGCCAAATACAAAAGATACCCTCCAGCTAATGCATAAAAAGCTGCTTGTCCTTTACTTCTCATTTTTCCTCCTTCATTCTTCCTTTGACGCTTCAGCGCTGAAATAATCTGTCAGCACTTTCTTTGCCTGTGCCACAATTTTACTGTCGGTTCTAAATATGCTGTACTCACTCATTGCCGGAAGCCCCATAGGAACGCCCTCCCTGCGATAGCGCATACTGCTTTCTAAAATTGTTTTTGCAGATAAATGATACGCCTTTACCTGCGTGTCTGAAAGGAACTGACCGATGACCTCCGGCGTCACACCTGCTCCTGCCATGAGTCTTGGTCCATCTATTTCCTCACAAAGACTACACAAACGCTTTATAAGCGGCATTCCTTTAATGCAGCTGCTTTCCTGTCCCGATGTCAGAATCGTATCAATTCCAAGCTCCTTTGCCTGCTCATACGCCCACAGCGGGTCTGCGCATACATCAAATGCTCGGTGCAGTGTAATCTTCATCCCGCCTGCTGCGCCGATTAAATCCCTCATCTGCTCCATATGGAGGCTTCCGTCTTCCCTAAGGCACCCAATCACGATTCCTTCGGCTCCTGCCTGCCGAAATAATTCCGCTTCCTTTTTTAATATTTCAAATTCATATTCCGTATAGAGGAAGTCACCAAAACGGGGACGCAGAAGAACACGGACCGGAAGATGCACATACCGTCTGATTTGCTCAAACAAAGCTATGCTTGGAGAAATACCTCCTATAATAAGCGCACTGCATAATTCCAGCCTGTCTGCCCCGCCTTTTTCTGCTGCCAGAGCAGATTCCACACTGTCTACACAACACTCCAACGTATACATCTTATCCTCCCTTCGTCCTCGATGCTGTCTTTTTCTTCTTATCATCTAAGTTTAACACAAAATGTATCTATTGATAACACTCTATCTGCACAAATTGGAACTGTTATCGCTTTTGATACATATTTATAGTCTATAGGATCATGGTGTCAAAAGGAGACTATTGAATTTATGGCTATCGGTTATTTGACCATACAGGCACGCACAGCCCACGATGCGGTTCCCTTAAACGGTGTTCAAATCAGGGTAACAGACGATCGTGGAAACAGCGTATATGAATTACGGACAGATGAAAACGGAGAGGCAAAGGAAATTCCTCTTGAAACATTGGATAAACGCTTTTCACAAACTCCATATTTTTCTGGCCTGCCGTACATAAGCTACAATGTACTCGCCAGGGCAAATGGGTTCAACACCCTATATCTTTCAGACATTCCCATTTATGATCAAGAAACGGCATTTCTTCCCCTTGCACTTGTACCCATGCAGAACATGCAGCGCAGCCCTTTTCAGTCGGAAATCTCTATCGGAAAGCCCGCCGTCGCCTCAAATCAGATGCGTGAACAGGAAGGTACCGTCGCCGACCCACGTGTGCTGCGTCAGGTAGCCATTCCCAATCCCATAACCGTCCACTTAGGCGCCCCTGGCACATCTGCCGCAAATGTACAGGTCAGCTTTCCCGACTATGTAAAAAATGCCGCCAGCAGTGAAATTTATCCTACTTGGCCTGACGCTTCTTTAAGAGCCAATATTTATGCCATCATCACATTTGCATTAAATCGTGTTTATACTGAATGGTATAAAAACCGGGGTTATAACTTTGACATCACAAGCAGCACTGCCTATGATCAAAATTTTGTCTATGGACGCCCTATTTATGAATCTATCAGCCGAATTGTAGATGAAATCTTTAATGAATATGCAAGGCGTCGTGGACAGAATGCACCCTATTTTACTTCCTTCTGTAATGGATCAACCGTTTCCTGTCAGGGACTTTCCCAATGGGGCACTGTCACACTGGCAAACCAGGGGCTTTCCCCTCTTCAGATCCTGCGCTCTTATTACCCCAACGACATTGAGATTGTTGAGACAAATATCATCTCCGGCGTCCTCTCCTCTTACCCCGGTACCCCATTAAAAGCCGGAAGCAGAGGACTTGATGTGCAGACCATTCAAGCCTACCTGAATCGAATACGGAAAAACTATCCCGCTATCCCTGCCATAACAGATGAAACAGGCGTATTTGGGGACAGCACAAAAGCTGCCGTCATCAAATTCCAGAATATTTTCAATCTGACACCGGATGGTATCGTAGGTAAATCCACCTGGTATAAAATTTCCAATCTATATACTGCCGTGGCAAGACTCGGGGAACTTGACAGCGAAGGAAACTCTCTGGGAATCGGCACGGTACCGCCGGATGCCATGCTCCGCCTAGGCACATCCGGACAGAATGTAATCACACTGCAATATCTTTTAAACGTTGTCTCCGAATATTACCCCGGCATCCCGGCTCCTGCGCAGGATGGCATCTTTGGAGACGGCACCCAGCAGGCAGTCATTGCCTTTCAGAGAGCAATGGATTTGAATGCCGATGGCATTGTAGGTCCTCTTACGTGGCAGGCATTATATAATGTATATCTGGGAATCGATCAGAACATCCCCCAGCCAGACCCTGACGGCTCCGGTTCCGGCGTCATCGAATATATCGTGCAGCCAGGAGACAGTTTATGGCTGATTGCCCAGCGCTACGGAACCACCGTAGATGCCATCAGAAGCCTGAATGGTCTTACCGGCACATTGATTGATGTAGGGCAGGTTTTAAAGATTCCTTCATCGAACACTAGACCTTATATAGAATATACCGTCCGTCCTGGCGATACACTCTGGCTGATTTCGAGAAGATACAATACCACCGTAGACGATATCAAACGTCTAAACGGACTTACCAGCGACATGTTGAGCATCGGCCAGATGCTGCGGATTCCCTCCTGAATAACACCGTATACCCTGCTTTTTAGGGAATTGTAATTTTAAAAAGACTGCGGACAATGGTTTTTCATTGTCCGCAGCACATTATGATTTATTTAATACATCCTTTAGCAGTTCCATCAGCTTCTGCGTATCGATAGGCTTTGCTATATGCGCATTCATTCCTGCGTCAAAAGCTGCTTTCCTATCTTCCTCAAAGGCATTTGCCGTCATTGCGATAATCGGAATATTGGCAAGAATAGGATCCTCCAATGCTCTTATCTGTCTTGCTGCCTCGTATCCATCCATGATCGGCATCTGTATATCCATCAAAATCAAATCATACTGACCATAATCTGCCGACTTTACCTTATCTACTGCGATTGAACCGTCGCCAGCCACATCCATAATAAATCCCATTTCCTTTAGAATCTCTACAGCAATTTCCTGGTTTATCTCATTATCTTCAACAAGAAGTATTTTCTTTCCATTAAAGAAAATTTCATTTTCAGATTCTGTATCTTCCTGTTTATTTACTGTAAACGGCGACTCTAAAATTTCTCTAAGTTCCGATAGGAAGATCGGCTTTGAACAAAACGCTGTAACGCCAGCCTTCCTTGCCTCTTCTTCTATATCCGACCAGTCATAAGCCGTCAGGATTATAATCGGCTTCTCATCCCCAATAATCCCTCGAATACGCCTTACCACTTCAATTCCATTCATATCCGGCATCAGCCAGTCTATAATATAAGCAGCATATTCATCATTCTGCTCTCCTGCCATTTTAACGCGGAGCACCGCCTCCTTGCCGGAAGTCGTCCAATCCGGTCTCATACCGATAATAGAAAGCATCCTTGTAACACTGGAGCAGGTATTAAAATCGTCATCTGCCACCAGCGCACGCAGTCCTTTAAGCTCTGGCACAACCTCCTGCCGTACTGTGCCGGAACACGTCCTGAACTTTAATGCAACAGTAAAGATTGTTCCCTTTCCCTCTTCACTGACAACCGAAATCTTACCTCCCATCATATCTACGATATTTTTGGTAATCGCCATCCCCAGACCGGTTCCTTGGATTCCGCTGATGGTGCTCGTACTCTCCCGCTCAAAAGGTTCAAAGACATGAGCAAGAAATTCCTTGCTCATCCCGATTCCGGTATCCTTTACTTGAAATTCGTAGGAAGCCCAGCCTGCGGGCGCATACTCCTTCTGCAAAATGCGGACGCTTACGATACCGCCAGGCTTTGTAAATTTCATAGCGTTGCTCAAAAGATTAAGCAGTATCTGATTCAGCCGGAGCTTATCACATAAAATATTTTCATTTACCACATCTGCCGTATCAATGTAGAAATCCAACTGCTTTGAGGCAATATCCGACTGTACGATCGTCTTTAAATCATGCATAACCTCAGGAAGAGACGTTTCTTTCTCTTCAATCTTTACTTTTCCGCTTTCAATACGGCTCATATCCAGCACATCATTAATAAGGCTGAGCAGGTGATTGCTGGAGGTGGTAATCTTTGACAGATAATCCTGAACCTGTTCCTTGTTGTCGAGATGTGTTGCCGCTAAGGAAGTAAAACCAATTATAGCATTCATAGGCGTTCTGATATCGTGAGACATATTGTTAAGAAAGACTGTCTTTGCACGATTGGCATGCTGTGCCGCTGCAAGAGCATCCTCAAGATCGACCTTCTGCTTCCTTAAGCGTTCTTCCATCTTCTTCTCATCATCGATATCCACAAAAAGTCCCACAAAGGTAATCGGCGACCCATCTTCACGTCTGGACAGCCTGCCGGCTGCATGGAACCATCTTACGCCGGCATGTCTTGTCAAAAGCCGGTACTCCACATCATATGTTTTCTCGCCTGTATAGTCTTTTACCGTATCCCAGTATTCCTTCAGCACCCATTCCTTGTCTTCCTCGTACAGCAAATCCGCCCATGATTCAATCCTGTCTGGAAACGCTTCTTTGCTCTCATAACCCACCATTTTACGGAAAACCTCTGACCATGTACAGGATGCCATCTCTCCCTTCTCATCAAATTCCATGCTCCATAATCCAGAACCCATGGCAGCATGGATATTCTCCATTGCCATCTGCTGTCTTTCGACCTGCGCAAAGGCAGCTCTTATTTTATCTCCGTCTGCCTTTTCCTGCTCTAAAAGGATGCGCGCACTCTTCCTTGACTGATGAATCAATACCATAAATACCCCAAGCATTACCACCACCGTAAGGATAATCTGAGTAATGCTGCGTTTCATCATACCAGAGCTGATGGAACTGATCTGGTCGCTGATGACATTATCCCCAATCAAAATCGTAAGCATCCAATTTGTGCCTTCCACAGGAACATAGCACAAATCCTGCCGGGAACCGAGATAATTAAAGGATATTTGACCCGGATTTCCAGTTATAAAATCATTTTCCATCTGTTCATAGCTGAACTTCTCATCTATTTGTGCATTTTCAAGTATCGTAAGAAGATTATTTTCCGCTTTGAAATTGCCAAAATCATTATTTGTCAGACTTTCTCCATTGTGGTGATACAAGCCGCAGTAAGTTTCATTATCACCAGTTTGAAGCGTCATGGAACTAATCATTTCATCAATATTAATCTGGACAAAGCACACCTTAATCTGCGAACCCATAAAATCCACATTCTCCACAGGCGCCGCCAAAATCACCTGTTTTTTGGCGCCATGAAGATTTGCTGTGCTGATTACGGGCTCTGTCAATTCCTCTGAAAGGAAGCTGTATTTACTGAAACCAGATGTAGTATCGTGTTCCGTATAAACGATTCCGTTTTCATTAACCAGCGCAAATCTGTCAATGCCATATAGCTTTTTAACCTTTCCCAAAAATTCCTGAAGCGTCTCCTCAGACTCCAAATCTGATTCGTCAAGTATCTCAAGGGCATTTTTCATATATGCAAAGCCATTTTTCAATTCCTCTGAAACCACCTCTGCTCTTCGCCCCGCTAACTCCTCTAAATAAAATTCACTGACCCTGCTCACAGCCTGGCTTGTCCCTGCTCTTGCCATACTTGAAACCCATATGGAAGTAAGCAGAAGAATCGATACAATGATGCTCCCACCTATTATGGCATAAACAGCCGTCTTCCTCTTTTGTTTTTCATTGATACTCTTATAGTGTAATCGATCCATTTTATGTCTCCACCATTCTTAGTCGGCTCCACCGCACAGTGCCTGAAACATATCCCCTTTTCAACTCAAAGCATTTTTTATAGTAATCATACCATATAAACCATCTTATGTAACGACTATTTTTATTCAGATGTGAAGAAATCCTGTAAAAAATTAAGTGCCATGGATTCTTGAAATTCTCTTCACACATATAAAAGACAAAAGCAGGTCCGCTCCAGTCCAGGCAAGCACTTCTCCCCAGAAAATGCCTTCCTTCCCTACCATACGTGTAAGCAGCAGGGCACACATCACTCGCATAAATACCTGTACCAGACTAGACAGCATAGGGATTATGGAATCTCCCATTCCCTGAATACAGGCTCTAAACACATAAAGCCAGTAAAGCAGGGGGAAACCAAGCGACAGCACACATAAGTAATGATATCCGACCCTTATCATTTCCTCTGCGCCGTTCTCATGTTCTTTGATAAAAAGTCCCACGATATCTCCTCCGGCAAAAACCATAATGCCTGACATGATAAGGGCTGTAGCTGCCCCAATCAGCAATGCAGCATATAATCCGCCGCGTATCCTCTTAGCATCGCCGTTTCCTATATTCTGTGCCGTATAGGTCAGGATGCCCTGTCCATACGAAGTGGCGGCAATTTCCAGCAGCACATACAACTTATTTGCAGCAGCATACCCTGTCAGGAACAGGATTCCAAAACCATTGACCGTTGCCTGCACCACCAGACCGCCAATAGCGGTAATGATATTTTGCACGCCCATGGGAATGCCCATTTTGATTTCTTCCCGTAAAATCCTGCCATCCAACACCCTGCTTTCTTTTCCAAGGCGGCATATTTCAATCTTTCTTACTGCTGCCAGACAGTAAACTGCTGCCAATATCTGTGCCAGCACCGTGCCTAGCGCAGCTCCTGCAATTCCCATATTAAGTCCCATCACAAAGAAAAGATCGAATACAATATTGCCAAGAGAAGCTATCATCATAGCATGAAGGGGCTTTTTGCTATTCCCAAGCGCACGCAGTATAGCTGCTGTAATATTATAAAAAAAGGTGACCGGGACTGCTGCATAAAGAATCCTCAGATAAGTCTGTGTCATCCCATGAACTTCCACAGGCGTCCGCAAGATTTCCAACATAGGACCTATAATTATTTGTCCGGCCAATACAAATAGAACTGCTCCTGCTGCCGCAAGCCATAAGCATGCGTAGACAGCCTTCTTAAGAAGTTCAATCCGTTTTTCACCAAAAAAGCGGGCAATCACCACCGAACACCCTTGGGTCATCCCTGAAATTACGCCGAACATGATAAAAGTCAGCCATTCAGTTGCGCCAAGCGCTGCCAATGCATGAGCACTCACACACTGTCCCACAATTAGTGCATCCACAAATGTATATAGTTGCTGAAACAAATTGCCCAGCATAAGAGGCATGGAAAATGTCAGCAGCAAACGCGCCGGGCTGCCTATTGTCATATCTTTTGTATTAGTTTTTATCATTATCTTTCTCTTTTTACTGAAATCCTCCTATTTATTTTAGGCGCAGTCCGCTACCAGCTTTTTTCCAGCTTCATATCCCAGTCAAGCGCATAGGGGCTGTCCTGTGATTCCCGCAGGAGTTCATAAAAGTGATATCTTTCCTTCGTAGAAGAATCCTCGCCCGTTCCTGAATCCCTGCTCCAGAACTGATATCCCAGCATATATCCTTCCACCATTTCCTCCCAGGAGGAATACATCTGCTGCAGGATAAGGGAATTTTCAAGGGATGCATCCATGGCTTCCTCGTAGGTCATATATCCGCAGATATAATAGTCCGCATACAGCTGATTTACTCTGCATAAATCCCACGCCGCCATATCATCAGCGTCAAAACCTGCCTGATGCATATTGTAAGCCAGCACATAACGGTAATCCTTGTCTTCGATTTCAGATTTCAAAAATTCTTTCTTAAATTCCTTTTCTTCCAACTCAAGAAGCCCCAGTTCATCCAGTTCATCCATACATTTCTGGAAGCTTCCCCTGTGTCCGTTCTCCTGCAGGTTCCTGGCGGTTTCCAGCGCAGTCTGCCTGTCACTTACTTTCCAGCTGGACTTGAGTCCATATTTCTTGATCTCTATCATTTCTTCCGTAGGCTCCACTCCGCCTACCATCCTCCAATCCCACCCATTGCTGTAGGTAAGCGGCGCGTAGGTGGCATTGAACCAAAGTACGGCATCGGGGAGGTCTTCCCTGCTTTCGTCTGCCTCGTTCCCCATCATCGCTGCCACCGTAACGAAAGGCTCTATGCTGTCCGTAATTTCAGACGGCTCCCCATTTGCTTCTGATGATTCTTCATTATAATAGTTCGACAAATCAATCCCATACGCATTTTCCAGTTCCCTGATCACGGCATTCGTGGAATCATCGTAATCCTCGCCTGACAGATAGATTTCCACCGCAAGGTAATTTTCACTGTCCATCCTGATATACTCAAAAATTTCTGCTTTCGGGAAATACTGACCGCTTCTGCTTCCCTTTTTCTCATAACTTATTTCCATAAGCACGGCATCCTTAAATACGGGAACTGAAACCATACTGGTCTTCTGCAGATTGCGTATCACATTTTCGTCTGCCTCCCTGGATCCATATCTTACATCCGTAACTTCCTTCATATTGTCCATCAGTGTATTGCCGTAGAAAAAATTATTCACATCCAGCGTAATCTGCACCCCATGCAGATAGGCATATCCATGATCTGTCCTCAAATTGGTACTCCGCGCCTTAGGGAGCATGATTCGGCAAAAGGATTCTTTGTAGTAATCTGATATATCCCCTACGCCCAGATACTGATACCCCTCCACATCTTCCAGCGCATTATGCCCTTCCTTCACCTCATACTGATCCGGATCCGGTTCTCCTTCCGGGATCTTGCTGCCTGCCTTCATCTGCTCTAAATCAACTCCAAAACATTCTTCCATCTCACCGATAATCAGATCCGTATCTTCATCCGCATAATCCGCATAAGTGTACAGACTCCAATTAATACATGCCCCCGTGGACTGCATTTCTAAATATTCCAGATACCGCACCTCAAAGGGAACGCCTTCATAATCTATGCCTCTTGCCGTAAGAATATAGTACCGGTCCTCTCCGTTTGACAAGATTCCAGTGGTATTCACATCCGTATAATCGTCCACCGGTTCATGCTTATACTCCATGCTCACCTCAAATCCATATGCAAAAGAGTCATACTCTTCCTGCTTATCCCCATCACCATAGTTCTCTACTCTTGCAGTATAGGATAATCCATGATCTGTATAAGAACCGAATCCGTCATACACCTCACATCCCTTCGGCATATAAGTGGAATAAGTACGCCTCCTGTCATTAATATCCTCAATTTCCAGCTCTTCCAGATAAACAAATTTACTTTCCTCTTCCTCCACGGAGTTTTCTGCCTCCCTGCTCTCCTCCTCTTTGGAAGATGGTTCAAAAACCTGCTGCCTCCTGCCGCATCCTGTCAGCGCAATAAGCAGCACAATTCCCATTAATAAAATTCCCTTATATTTTTGTTCAATCAAACCTTTCATCAGCCATTTCTCCTTTTCTCCTGCAATCTCCTACATTTAGCCAGGGGGAAATACTTATACAAATAAAAGTATACGACCACACTTATCGCCCACGCAAGTATTTTATAAAAAACTGCGTACACTATGAGTGACAAACCAACCCGCAAGGAGGATTCCCACCTATGGCAAAAGACTACTTAATGCAATTTCTTCCCGACCTGGAAGAATTTAAAGAAAAGACCATGCAGTTCCACAACGGCGAATTGACCATAGCCGAATACAAACACTTTTCCGGCGGCTTTGGAAGCTACGCCCAGCGGGGCGGTCAAAAGCATATGCTCAGGCTGCGCATGGCAGGCGGACGGCTCACCAAAGAACGCCTGCACTTCATCGTGGAGAGCTGTAAAAAATATGGCATCAACCGGCTCAAAATGACCACCTGCCAGTCCATCCAGCTGCACAATCTGGAAGCCTCCAATCTGTATCCGCTGATGAAAGAATCCTGGATGGCTGGCATGATCTCCAGAGGCGGCGGCGGTGATTTTCCCCGTAACGTCATGGCATCTCCTTTATCCGGCGTTCAAAGAAACGAATTTTTTGACGTAATGCCTTACGCGGAAGCTGCCGGCGAATATCTTATGGAATTTATAAAGGCAGTGAAATTTCCCCGGAAATTAAAGGTCTGCTTTTCCAACTCCCCTGAAAACGAAACCCATGCAACCTTTCGGGATCTCGGTTTCGTCGCCAACGCAAACCATACCTTCGACGTCTATATCGCGGGCGGTCTGGGCATCAAGCCAAGCCTCGGCATTTGCGCTGCCACGCAGATCGCGCCTGAAAAAATCCTCTATCCTATCAAGGCAATGGTCAATACCTTCACCACCTACGGCAACTATGAAAACCGGGGAAAAGCAAGGACCCGGTTCATGCAGGAATCTTTAGGCACGCAGGGGCTTTTAGACGCTTATCATAAGCAGCTTGCCAAAGTATTAGAAACAGAATCCTTAGACCTCAACCTTTGCCTTTCCGAAATCACCAAACGCGGGGCTGAACCTATGTCCTCCCATAAGCGGATTATCCCGCAAAGGCAGGAAGGATTATATGCTGTATTTTATCAGCCTATCGGCGGAAACCTTACCCCCGTTAAGGCGGCACAGCTGTATCAATTGATTGCCCCCATGGAAGCGGTAGAAATCCGGCTGACGCCGCAAGAAGGGATGTATCTTATCAACTGCAATGCAGAGGAAGCAAAAAAACTTCTCGCCGAAACGGATGACGGCGCCCGGAATCTATTTGAGGCATCCACCGCATGTATCGGCGCTTCCGTCTGTCAGGTAGGCATCGGTGATTCCCAAGCCCTGCTCTCCGCCTGCATCGAAGCCGCCCGCAAAGAAGATTTTGCCGACGGCGTTCTCCCCAAACTTCATATTTCCGGCTGCCCCTCCTCCTGCGGCACACACCAGATCGGAACCCTGGGGTTAAGGGGCGGCATCCGTCAGACACCCCAAGGACCGGAACCTGCCTTTGCCGTTTTTGAGGGCGGATGCCCTATTCGGGGAGAAGAAGTGCTTGCCGATATGGGCAAATCCATACTTGCCAAAGATCTTCCGGAGTTTCTCGTAAAGCTGGGCAGAATGATTTCCTCCGACAACAGCACCTATGAGACATGGATTGATCTTCATCACGAAAAACTTAATCAGCTGCTTGCACAGTATACTGCTTAAAAAACGGAACTGATTCGCCAAATGAATCAGTTCCGTTTTGTTCCTTTACCTGTGTTCCATGATATAGGTAAGCAGCTTATCCGCTACTTCTTCCTTTTCCATCATAGGAAGCTGTATTGTATCTTTTGCCGACAGCAGTGTGACTACGTTGGTATCCGTGCCGAATCCCGCTCCCTGCTCCTTTAAATTGTTCGCCACAATCAGATCCAGATTCTTTTTTTCTAATTTTTTGCGGGAATTTTCTATCATGTTTTCTGTTTCCATGGAAAATCCGCACAAAAACTGCCCTTCTCTTTTATGGCTCCCTAAAAATCCTAAAATATCCTCTGTGCGTTCAAGCGCGATGCTCAAATCCGCATCCATCTTTTTCATCTTTTCATCTGCCGTATGCACGGGGCGGTAATCCGCAACGGCGGCTGCTTTAATGATGATGTCCTGTTCCTGCGCGCATGCCTTCACCGCCTGCGCCATATCGGCAGCAGATTCAATTTCAACGGTGTGCACACCCATAGGCGGCATTAGAGAGGTCTTTCCGGCGACTAACGTCACTTCCGCGCCCCGCATCATTGCCATTTTTGCTATGGCATACCCCATCTTTCCGGTAGAATGGTTGCTGATATAACGTACGGGATCGATTTTTTCCCTGGTGGGTCCCGCCGTCACCAGTACTTTGATTCCTTGCATATCCTTAGGGGTCAGCGCCTCTATGATAGATTCCATTAAAAGTTCTGGCTCGGGCATCTTGCCCTCTCCCGTGTCGCCGCAGGCTAAATAGCCAGTTGCCGGCGTGATCACTTTCATGCCATAATGCTCCAAAATCTTCATGTTATCCTGTACAATCGGATTTAAATACATCCTCGTATTCATGGCTGGCGCAATCACCTTCGGGCACTGGCAGGCAAGCAGGGTCGTGGTCAGCATATCATCTGCTATCCCATGAGCCGCCTTTGCGATTACATTGGCAGATGCCGGCGCAATCAAAAACACGTCCGTCTGCTTTGCAAGGGACACATGCTCCACACTGTGCTGAAAATTCCGGTCAAAAGTATCTACCAGACACTTATTTCCTGTCAGACTCTCAAAGGTAATGGGATTGATAAAGTTGGTGGCATTCTGCGTCATGATCACCGTTACATCCGCTTTTTGCTTTTTCAGCATACTTGCAAGTATGGCAATCTTGTAAGCGGCAATGCTGCCTGTTACGCCAAGTACAACGTGTTTTCCCTGTAGCATCTTTTCCTCCCATCCTTAAACCGCAGATTCCGTGTTCTTCCTGTAAATGACATTCAGTCCTTTCAAGGTCAGTTCATTATCATAAATAATCTTTTTCTTACAATGAGGTACGATGCAGCCTGCCAGTCCGCCGGTGGCAACCACCTGCGCCTTGTAGCCCAATTCCTCCCATATCCGTTCGATCATACCGTCCATACTCGCCGCCTGCCCCATAATGATGCCGCTCTTCATGCAGTCTATGGTATTTTTGCCGATAATCTTCTTCGGTGCTTCCAGGCTGATCTTGGGCAGCTGGGACGTGCGATTTACCAGCGATTCCAAAGATACCTTGACGCCGGGCAGAATCATGCCGCCGATGTAATTTTTCTTATCGTCTACTACGCTGATGGTGGTCGCCGTGCCCATGTCAATCATGATAATCGGGGCTCCGTAATATTTTAGCCCAGCCACAGCATTTACGATTAAATCTGCGCCAATCTGTGCCGGATTATCCATCAGGATATTTAACCCTGTCTTGACCCCCGGACCTACAATCAAAGGCGTGGTATGGAGATATTTCTCCATAGCCGTTTTTACGATATTGGTAAGCGGAGGAACAACGGATGCAATGATACATCCTGTGATTTCTTCCACCTGAATCCGATACAGGTCAAGAAGGGTCTTAAGTTCAACCACGTATTCCAGTTCTGTCTTGGAGATGTTAGTTGATACCCGCTCCACAAAATAAATCTTTTCCTGCTCTATACATCCAAGCACAATATTGGTGTTTCCGATATCTACTGCTAAAATCATAGTTCCTCCCGCTTCTTTCCTTTACTTTGTATTTCTTTTTAATTCCTTTACAGGTCTTACATGTACCAGCGCCATACCCACGCCGGCAATCAGAATCGCCGCAACCACTGCCTCCACGATTCCATTAAAGCTGATGACGCCCATGATCACATCGATCACCGCATCGCCTGCGATGCCAAGCGCATTGGCATAGGCATCCTTGTACAGGATAAAAATACCGCTCATGACAAATAGGGTATTGGTAAAAGCGCCCGTCAGCCCAGCATATGCAAAGGCAATGCCCGATGCCTTCTGGGCTCTTGCAGCCAACGTCAGGATTACGAACAATGCAATGCCAGAAACAAGCCCTGCCACTGTGCCTGCCAGCGCCCCTGCACCTTCTATCAGATTATTGACAAATGCTCTTACGGAAATAAACAAAATGACAGCTGCCGCCGCATTGATCACAACACGCCATACTTTCTGTTCGCTTTTTAACAGATTCCGAATCAGAATGTACACAAAATAGGGAACGATCCCAACCAAGATACGGGGCACAAAGCAGATGTACATACTCTTGAAGACACCTGATACGCCTACCATATTCGCTGCCAGTACCGGCGAGAATACGAACGCAGACGCCGTGGCTGCCTTGAAGGTGTTGTTGATAAAGCTCGTCAAGCCAAATACGAATCCTAAAAATGCACCTTTTTTTGGTCCCAAAAATAGCGCTCCTAGGATTACCGGGATATGAATGACTGTTGCGTTGATAACAACTAACGGGATATATCCCAGCGGTGTGAATGCCATTATGATGATAATGGCGGTGAACAGTGCTGTAAGCACAAGTTCGTAGGTTTTTTCATTTTTCATGGTACTTTCCTCCTGTTATTATTCTCATATGAGATACAATACGGTGTAATCATACCACATTGATATTTTTTTGACAATGCGTATTTGGAATAATTTTGAAGGGAAAAGGGAGGGAGGACGCCCGAAAGGGCGGTGGGGCAGGAAATGGGATGGGCGCTGGGGTGGCTGACTGTCTATAGCAGCTTTCAAGACTCGTCTGTAAATCGGATTTCACTAACAGAATGTGTATAGGTGTTTCAATGCGGTCGGGTCGGAGCCATGGCGGCATCCATGCCGCTTGGCTCCTAAAATCGCCATCCATGGCGATTTTACCCTGGTCTTTTCTACATTCTGTAAGTGAAATTGCCGATTTTCGCCAGAGTCTTGAAAGCTGCTATAGACAGTCAGCCGCCCCAGCGCCCATCCCATTTCCTGCCCCACCGCCCTTTCGGGCTGGCATATTCCGATTTGCAAAATTATTGGGGAGTCTATCTTAGATCCCGGCGGCTTGTGATTTTTAGTTTTTCGAAGATGTTGGACATGTGTTTTTTTACGGTGGATTCTGATATGCAGAGTTCTTCTGCTATTTCTCGGTTGGTCATGCCTTTTTGGACGAGGAGCGCTATTTGTTTTTCTTGTCTGGTCAGGGTGGACATATCCAATTTTTGGGGTTCTTCTTGGTTTTCTTTAGGCTCCTCTGCATTTGCAGGCAGGTCTTGCTCTGGTCCATGGGGGGATTCGCCTAAAATGAGGTAGCATACAAATCCGTAGAATATGGGTCTTAGGTCCAGGGCTAGTTCTGCGGGCAAGCCGGTCCAGGTGATTTCTTTCTGGAGCATGGTGGTGAAAATCAGCATGATGGATTCAAGGTAGCCCGCTGTGATGGCGTTTCGCTTAAATATGCCTTTTTGTTCGCTCCATCTTGTTCCTTTTTCAAGATAAGGGATGCACAGGATGATACAGCCTGTCAGAAACATGGCGATATGTCTGGGGCTGAAAATCAGCAGGGCTTCTGTCTTTAAAAGGAAGCAAAGAAGGAGCACGTATAGGATGATGGCAGTCAGATTTTTGATTGTCCTTTTCATTGGTTAATGTATTCCTGTATTTTCATATTCAGTCTTGCCTGCAGGGGCAAGAGGATCAGCGTGATCCCCATGCCGTAAATGAGGGTAAGCATAGATACCGAAAAGCTGGGACCAAGCATTAGCGGGTCATCCATGTTGTAAAGGATAAAGACGCCTTGTATGGCACAGATGAATACTGATAAGATCAGCAGAATCTTGATGGTCAGGCTCACGGACTCTTTGGCACGCTTTAGCTCTATCAGACTTTTCGCTTCCTTCTTGCCAATTACCAGGCGGAATGCGTGATTGAAGTCCTTAAGCAGTCCTCCCGAAATCAGCAGCGGTATCAAAAACAGAATAAGGTAAAGAATCGTGTAGCCGTCCAAAAACCTGAATACATAGCTTCCGTCCATTCCAGATGATGTGGCACACATGACGACTGTCAATAAGATAACGCTGAGAATTGATAATAAATACATATTGATTCCTCCTTTTGTTTGGGACTTTTTATGATTTCATTTTATTGAATTTATATAAAAAATAGGCTTCGCCTATTCAACTCCCCTGCCCCTCAATCTTGAGGGGTGGGGTTGTTTTCTGTCCCTTATTCC
>ERZ808054.681-NODE-681-length-27154-cov-36.756989_pt1 | contig 27154 bp, 22 predicted proteins | sample MGYA00380201_ERZ808054 | MGnify/ENA primary metagenome ERZ808054 (study PRJEB31490, sample SAMN06133419) | mouse gut metagenome | isolation source: Z5_2 | host: mice | place: China: Chengdu | collected 2015-05 ...
GAGGTCTTCATCCAATACAGAGCAGCCTGAAAAATTTTGCACCTTATTTCACTGTCTACTTGACGGGGAGCAGTTCAGATTATCTCGGAGAGAAGATGGCCCCATGGCAAAACGCAGAAAACGCGGCGGCGGCAGCGTCCACCTGAGAGCAGATGGACGCTGGGAGGGCCGGGCGGTTATCGGCTACGACGATAAGGGCCTGCCCGTTACCAAAAACGTCCTTGCGAAAACAAAATCAGAGTGCATAACCAAGCTTGATACGTTGAAAAGATAATATCACAGCCCATACGCCTGACCAGCTTAAGCCTGGTATCCTGCTGGGCGATTGGCTGGACCTCTGGTATCAGAGTTATAAGAAGCCCCATCTTCGTTCCAATACACAGATGTCATACGAACGGCGTATCTATCAGCACATCATCCCGGCGTTGGGTAATATTCAAATGGATAAACTGACCACCAACGACCTCCAGCAATTCTATATTGATCTCAAGCAAAACGGCAGGCTCATCCGCACCGACATCTACGGAGAAGGACTTTCCGACCAGACCGTCCGTGGCATCCACACCACCCTTCACGCCGCACTGGATAAAGCGGTCGCTGAAAAACTCATCTTCCGCAATCCCGCCGATGGCTGTCACCTCCCGTCAGCCAAAGCGAGAGAAATGCAAGTGCTGACTCCGGAAGAAATCCAGCGGTTGCTGATCCAAGCCAAAGAAGATGGTTGCTATGAACTTCTCCTCCTGGAACTCTCCACCGGACTGCGTCGGGGTGAGATCTGCGCCCTCCAATGGAATGATTTGAACCTCCGCACCGGCGAACTCCGGATCGAGCGGCAGGTCCACCGGGTCAGGGGAGAACTGGTGATCTCACCGCCTAAAACAAAAGCAGGCAATCGGAGTATAATCCTCCCTGTCCCTGTCCCGGTCCTGAACGTCCTCAAAACATATAAGAAAACAACAGCCTCCCGCTGGATGTTCCCCTCCCCGGTCAACGAAGCTTCTCCCCGAGATCCTGCGGCGGTCCGGGCACGGCTCCAAGTCATTTTAGAGCGAGCTGAGTGTAAAAAGGTTCGATTCCACGACCTGCGCCATGTATTTTCCACAACATGCCTGGAGCATGGCATGGACATCAAAACACTCTCTACCATCATTGGTCATGTCTCCAGCAGCACCACGCTGAACGTCTACGCCCACATCACCGACGAAATGCGCCGCACAGCGGCGATAAGGATTGACCAAGGAATCGGCAAAGCCGAGGTCACAGAAGCACCGACAGTGCCCCGCAAGCCCGCTCCCAGCGCATTCCAGGCCCGCAAAGGGTAGCGGCGCAAGTCGGGCACAGGATGCGTCACGCAGATCAGTGACCACCTGTGGGAAGGCCGGTACTCCCCCATCTGGCCGGATGGTAAGAGATATACCAGGAACGTCTATGCCCATAGCGAGGCAGAATGTGAAACGCTACTGGAAGAAATGATTGTGGAGATGAAATCAGAAATTGCCGCCGAAAAAGAGAGGCTGAAGCTGAACAAAAAGGTAAGCTGAACACTATGAGATCAATGACAGCAACTATGTCAAGCTCCGGGGCATCGGACAGGCGGTGGGCTTCGGCGTTACTTACGATGCCCAAGCCAACACCGTCACCATCCACCCGGACAAAGCGGAGGTGAACTCGCCTGTAATTGCGACTACTGGCCAGGCCGCCCCCTCCACACTCAGCACCAATGCGGACGGCTCCATCAACGTTCCCCAGGACGGCAGCCGGTACGTCCCGCAAGCAGGCGACGTGATTCTCTGTGATGACGGGACTAACTATACCATCTCGGATGTAAGCCGGTACGACAAGAATTATTTCGCGGACGGCCCTGTCGGCCCACTTCCAGAGCCTACCTGCGACTGGTCGCAGTTCGACCAGTCGGAGCTTCCCAAAGCCGAGGTCAGGCGGTTCAACGATCCTGATGGCGACTACATCTTCATCCGCAACCTATACGAGACACGCCGGATGCTCTACAGTCTCTACAACGCCATGGGCGAGGACGATTGGATCATGCAGAACGGAAGTCCAAGGATGCGGGGAGATGGAACGCCGTGGGTACACATCCACCTGACGCTCCCTGCGGATAAGATTGGCACTCCCTTCTGGCCCTGGCGGGAGGAGGCAGCCCCGGAAGTACTCCACTCCTGCCCAGGCGGGGACTACTACCTGGAGGTCTGGGACGTGTTCAAGAATGGTAAATTTATCAGAACAGAATACAACCTGCACTGATGGTCAGCGCAAAATACCAGGCGGTGTACCGATAGTCACACCGCCTCTTTTCAGGCTTTTTTCGGAAAATGTATAAACAAAAAGGAGTCACTTATCGAAATCATTTTCCCGGAATATGAAGTGCGCTATATCGCCATCAACGACGGCGTGGACACGGCGCGGGAAGATAACGAGTTTACCCCCCTGCGGAATTGGTTTAATGAATTTTACGCCCGCGATACTTCCAAGAAAATCCGGGCGGTGAAGCAGGCCAAGGCCTAGCGGGGCGAACGTGTCAACGGAGAAGTCCCCTATGGCTATCTGGCCGACCCGAACGACCGAAATCATCTTATCCCCGACCCAGAAACAGCCCATGTTGTCAAGCAGATTTTCGCCATGTATGTGCAGGGCTGCCGCATCTGCGAAATCCAAAACTGGCTGCGGGACAACGAAAAAAGCGCTGGGCCACCAGCGCAAGGAGCTTGACAAGGCGGAAGCCCGGCTGGGCGAGATCAACCTTTTATTCCGCAAGCTATACGAGGACAACGCATCGGGCCAGTTATCGAATGAACAGTTTGTGTTTCTGACCTCCGGCTATGAGGACGAAAAACGGGAGCTGATAAAGCGGGCCGCGGAGTTGAAAAAGGAAATCGACACCGCCGACGAGCGTAGCGCCGATGTGAAAAGGTTTGTCGCCCTGGTACGCCTGTACACAGAGATCGGCGAATTGACCTATGAGAACGTCCATGAGTTTATCGACCGTATTGGGGTCTACGAATTGGACAAGAACACCAGCACCCGCAAAATCGAAATCTTTTACAGCTTCGTGGGCTAAGTTGACACTGGCGACCAGCCCACGGAAAGTGTTTCTTATTTCAGGCAGATTGGCGCTGATGTCAAAAGCGTTGTCGCTTAGGGCCGAAAGCAAAATGCTGGGGCAAGATGGCGTACCATTCAAAAACGGTTATGTTATCTCACCCCAGCAAAGTTACCGCCGGAATAGCCGTCGTCCACAAATTCCCGGATCAGGGTGATGTTGTTCTGTTTGCAGTAGTTCTGCATGATCATGCGCTGATTGGTGATACTGGACGCTTCCCCGCCCTGGGCCTCCTCGTTGGACAGCCGCAGGTAGGCAAAGCCCAGTGTGAATCTGCCGGTTTTCATGTTCGCCTCCTCCGGTGAACCGGCCCGCTGGGTTGATTATACTTCATGGTCCGGCCTCCCGTCAATGGACTGGGCGGCTGGAATGTTCTGGGCCAGCCGCTCCGCCATCAGTTCGGAGAGGGGCCGCGTGCCTTGAAAGACCCGCCGCAGTTCATAGGTGACCTGCCCTATGGTAACGATCTGCTATTCTATTACACCACCTCCGGAGCTAGTTTGCACTGGAACAGGACGGTTTATCCCACCATTTGCCATCCGCACCGCCTTTGGGGATGGAGGCCAGGTGGCTTCGGGTCACGTCCGACCATTTATATTCTCAGGCCACTGACTGGCAAGATCGCCGGCTATTTCGAGTATGGCAAAAACTTCTGAAAGCGCAAAAAGAGAGCACGAAAAGTCATCAAAACCTTTCGCACCCTCACGGGGCACAAGCAATCCTGCGTATCATCGTCACTTTGCGGATCCCCAGTTCCTTCTTGTTCACGTGCTGATCTCACACTTTATCCAGGGCTCCCTTAGGGACCTTCTCTATTGCTTATACTTACGCCCGGCCGCCTTGAGCTCTTCCGACTTTGTAGTGGACATCCATGCGTCCAGCAAAGTCCTGCTTTCATCCGTTGGATGAAGACCGCGCCGATCGGCCTCTGTGAGCATCCGTATCAAAAAATTCTCTAAGAGCTGGTTGTCCGCAGGCGGCAGACGCAGGGCATCGCTGAGATTACTCTCTAGTTCCTCGTTCGTGTATGCGGATACATCGCGCGTCCAGAAGTAAAAAGCCAGCTTCAGGATCTGATTGTTAGAGGCTGACATATCGCCAAGGCCGATAGCGATCCTCTCCAACCGCTCAAAATGGGCGGGGAAGTCCTCCAGCGGGAGCTCCCTCGCGGCGTAATCGATGAAGCCATACCGCTGGATCTTTCGTTCGACGCGGGTGGTAAGGATATCGTTCTCCCCGGTCTGAGGGATGAGATAGGATCCCTTTGTCCGGGCGTTCCGGCTGAAGACCAGATCCTTGCTGCCATCATTGGCCGTGGGGCAGGAGGCAATACGCAAACTCCTGCGCATATACCAGGGGATGCCCTCATAGATACAGGTGAGAAGTCCCCGCAGTTGTCGTGCGGTGCCGTCATACTCGATGTATAAGGGCTTCGCACCCTTTGACCCACTCGACTGGGCATAGATACATTTGACCAGGGTGGCATACCTCTCCCGATCCAGTCCCGCCCGGCGCATGGCCTCCTCCAGGGAGAGGGACGGCTCATTATAGATGGGCACCTTCTCCCAGGTGAACCGCTCCCCTCCGGTCAGGAAGGCAGACGGATGCAGCGCAAGATAGAAGTTGGGGTTCCACAGGACATCCCGGTTGTTCCGCAAGGGGAAGATGACGGCATGAGAAAATAGATTGGGGCGGCCCAGGCGGTCCGTCAATCCGAACTGCGTATGAATAACATACAGATAGCTACCATCCCCCACGATCTCCTGGAGGTTCAGCACATTGCCCTGCTCGTCCACTGCGCTTGCACAGAGGGACGCATTGGCGTTTTGCAGCTTGACGCAGGTCTCATAGGCGTCTTGGGGGATATCCGGTGAGACGATGGTCGCTTGCCAGCCCGAGGTCACCTTGTCCCACGCGCTCTGCGTTGCGTTGGTATAGCAGCACTGGTATATCGGCTCCACTACAGTTCATCCTCCTTTGGTCTACTCTTTCAGTAGGAGAGATCGTTTTCCATCGTCGGCCCCTCCATCGCCGGCTCTTCCGGTGCCATCTGCGCCGTCTCATCCATGCTCTCCTCGAATGTACAGTAGGCATCCGCCTCCTCGGCCCATGCGGCACCCTCCTTCGGCGATACGCCGTAGTCATCGGCGAACTGCTGCGTCTCCTCCGCCTCTATGCGCTCTAGCTCTGCCTGGTACTCCACCTTCGCCTGCTCCAGATCTGCCTTGTAGGCCTCCAGGAGGGACCGCTTCTCGTCGTAGGACAAGCTCTCATCGGCCACCGTCTCCTCCACATAGCCCTGATAAGCCTCTACCAGGTTCCGCTGGCCCTGCTCCAGATCCGAGCGTTGCTGCTCAAAGTCGGGCGCGGAGTGGTGCTGCCGACGGTCCAGGGTAAGTCTCTTCATAAAAGACCCGCCTTCCTTAGAATGCACCGACATTCCTACTGGACCGGCCGCGGCTGCGGCTAGGCCGTATCTGCCGGCGGGAACGGTCCGGAGCTTTGCGGCCTGCCACCACCGTCCGGGTGCAAAACGTGGCGGCAATAAGGACCCACAGGATAAACCAGAAGACCCGGTCCGGAAGGCCAAAGAGAGAGGTACAGAGCTCCAGCAGCAACGCACCGAGCAGAGACTTTATGGCAGAGGAAGACGCGATGAGGGGCAGGGAGTCTGCCTGTCCATAGGCGGCTGCCGCTGCCAAGCCGATCCCCAGGCCCAGCACAATCAGGAACAGGATCCGGAGGCTTCCCCACAGGACCCCCAGACCGCCGCTATTGTACCGGGTGCTCACCAGATCGTCCCCTGAGTAGTGGCTGGCGGCAGAAGCCATGGCCTCCGCCAGCATAGAGGCATCCTGGATATCCACAAAGACGCCTCCGGTGCGGGCCGCGATCTCCTCCATGAGGGGGACATACGCACTATCCAGCCCCACCGTGCTGATGCTGATCCCACTCTGGACATACTCCTTGAGCGTATCCTTGATGTCAGAAAACCGATTGAAATCTGTAGGCACACCATCAGAGAGGAGGATCGCCTTGGGCGCATCGCCCCCGTCCCACAGGCCAGCCTGGTGATCGGCAGCTACCTGTTCCAGTACCGCTTTGATAGCTGTACCCCCGGAGCTCATGCCTGTCAGGGTAGCGGCTCCCTCAGATACCGGTCCCATATCCCGCAAAAGCGAGATGTTATCCGCAAAGCCGTAGACCATATAGGGGAAATCGGCCCCTTTGTCCGCCAAGACTTGGTCGATAGAGCTGTAGCGGAGCTGCTGGGGATCGTTGCTGACCATGGACCCGGAGTCGTCGATGAGGAAGATATAGGAGGTGGGCTCCACCGCCTCCGAGCGAAAACGCAGGCTGTAGAGCCACTGGAACAGCGCACCCAACGCCACCAGCAACACTACGGTGATAGCCAGGATCCCCAGGAGCGAACCGGTCCCGCCCCTGGTTATCAGATTTTTCTCAAACGTGCCGGAAATCATGCTGACCACGAACACGCCACCTGCCACGGCCAAGGCAAGGATCCCAAAGAGCAGCCCAATCAGGGCGGATCTTGCCAGGACGCCCGCCAGAAGATCGTATACCAACGTGCACAAAAGCCACGCGACCACACCGATCGCCGCAGAAACTACCAGCATGATGGCGTTGAATCGCTTACTATGCCGCATTTTACTATTCCACCTCTCATATCGTCGTTATGGACCATCCGCCGACTGGGGACATGGCTCCTAGTGTTTACCACCAAAGAGCAAACGCTTGAAGATTATGATGATGACCAGCAAGATGATGGCCCAAGTCAACAGGTCCTTCAAAAACGCCTTGATTGCCTCCCGGAACACAAAGCAAAACACCAAGAGGCCCACCACCGCCAGCAGCGGTATCAACCGGTCCAAAGGCAGGGAGGGCAAAGAGAGCTTCGGGCTGCGCACCGACGGCCATCTGACAGGCTGCACCGGTCTGGGACGCGGTGCAGCGGGCGGTGTCGCCCCCCGGGTGGGCTCGGAGGAAGGCACGGACCTCCCCGGGCGGTCCCGAAATCCGGAAGGGGAAGGTGGGGCGGAGGGCCGGTCTGCCGCCGGTCTGCTGCCCGATCCGCCGGGCTTGTCCTTAAAGCCGCCACCGGAAGAGGAGGGGGGGAAGGGTGCGCCGGAACTCGAAGGGGCGCCACCTTTGAAATCGAATGGCATAGGGATGCCTCCCATCTCTAAGATATCTGTGCTCAGTTGAAATAGACGATCTGATCAGCCGCCGCGTCGAAGACGATGGCCTGTCCAGACTGCAGGCCGATGATCTCCTCGGGCATCACACGGTAGCGGTTCTCCGTGGAAAACCGGGCGTCCTCATGCCGGTCCTTGGGCAGGAAGCTGAAAAATCCCCGGCTGGTGCCCTGGGAGGTCTCCACCTTGGTGTGCTCATAGCGTCCCATAATCTCCGAGAGGGCCTCCGCCGTCTTGCCGGTGCCGTGCTTGAAAAAGATGAAGCAGTCCATCCGTTCGGTCAGGCGTGGGAACACGTCTTCGCTGCCCTGTATCGCATCGACTATATTTTCGGCAAGGATGCCGCAGTAGCACCCGGTGCTGGTGCGGCGCAGATAGTCCAGCATCTGCTCATCCTGTATCCGGATGCCGTCGATCAGGAGGATAAACGGCGTGTGCCCGCTCCCCTTCCACTCCTCCACCAGGTACGGCAGCAGCAGCTCTGAGGACAGGTCACTGAGCGAGAGGAGCAGGGTCCCCCCTCTGCCGATCGCCTCCATACAGTTCATACCGGCCACAGAATTGTTATCGCTCCAGCCGCTCTGCCCCGCGTCCCGCGCCAGGTTGAAGATCACGGTGCGGAAGAGATCAAACTGTTCACCGCCATCCTCGCCGTCCACACCCAAGTCCGCCCAGATTCGCTTGCCCGCGGCCTCGCCGCAGGGAAGGGCCAGGATATTGTCGTGGAATTCCCCCATGTCCGAAAACCGGCACAGGTAGTAGAAGCCCGACAGGCTCACCGGGATCTCCAGCTCCCGCAGGATAGCCATATGGGCCCGGGCGGTCCGCTCCAGCCGGGGGGATGCCGTGTACCCCAGTTTCTTCGCCAGCTGGCGCAAGGCGGCGATCACTTGTTGGTCCTCCATCCCGTAAAAGGGCTCAAAGGCGGGATCCCGCTGGTTGACAATCCACAGGGGGGAGGCTTCCCCCATCCCCGACTCCTCCCAAGACTGGGCCGCCATGGCCTCTATATGGACATCGTGGTCGTGAAGGATGACCATGGGGTAGTGGCCAATAAAGGTGGAAAAAAAGTGGTAGAGCGGCTCATACCGGTCATCCGGCTGGGAACCGCCGCTGATCATGAACCGAGCGGGCTCATCGCCGCGGCACAGGTATGCGCCCAGATCCTCCAGCCTCCCTCGACCGGTGTAGACATTGGATCGCTGCTGGTTGGCCTGCTCGGCCTCGTTTTTATTCCTCCAACTCATGGCTGTCCACGCTTTCCATACTCGTCGAACTGGAACAGGAAGGGGGCGTCATAGCCCAGGCCGATGACCGCCTGGCCCAGGCCCAGCTCCAACTGCTCCCACTCCTCCACGGTGTTCCCGTCCCGCTCCCTGGAGACGATGGTATTTTTTTGCTCACTGGCATACTCATAGGCCACGATGTTCTTGCCGAACCGCTTCGTGATGTAGTCCCGGGAAGACCCGTCGTTGGTGTGGAAGGCGAAAATGCTCCCAAACCCGCTTGCGATCACCGCACCCTTGTCCTTGCCATACACGTCATAGAGCTGATCGATGCTCTGGATACCCGCCATGACGCGCACCCCCAGTCCACGGCCGAAGTTGAGTGCATCATCGATGTGCTGGAGCTTGGGCAGGAGCTTGAACTCATCGGCGATGAAGTACACGTTCCCGGCCTTCTCCCTCCGGCTCAGCGCCTCCTTCAGGGCCTGGTCCATCAGCAGGCGGTAGATGGGGGTCAGTGTCTCGCCCACCGCCAGATCGTACTCCACAAAGATGGCCCTGCCGCCCTTCCGGCGCACCGCACCGCGCATGGAAACGCTCCTGGAGGGATCGTGGGCGGCCAAGATGCCCACAAAGTACTCGGAGAACATACTATTCAGTTCTCCGAAAACACCCAGCGCCTGATTGGACTTCCCGTCCCCCAGGTAAGACACCAGGGAACGCATGTCGGCGTAGTGGTTGAAGATCTGGAGATAGTGCTGGGTCTGGAAGCTCTGTAGCGCCTTGAGCAAGTCAGCGTTATTCAGTCGGGGCCGCCACTGCTCAGGGTCTGCCTTGGCTTGCCGGGTAAAATGGATCAGCACCGCGCGGAAGATGTCCCGCGCCGCATTGCAGAAGAAGGGCTGTGAGGATGAACCTCGCTCATGGAACAGGGCCGCAGCCAGCTCCCTGGCGTTCAGGGAGATGTTCTCCTCGTCCCAGCCATCCGCCAAGATCTCATCAAAGATGTTCCAGGTGCAGCTGATGGGCCGGAAGCGGGCACTGTTGCCGATTACATAGTCCCCCTCCCGAGAAAAGCCGTCAAAAAACTCCCCCTTGGTATCAAAGATGATGGCAATATCCTCCTCGCCCATGCTTTCCCGCAGGGCCTCCACGGTATAGCAGAAAGCGTTGGTCTTGCCGCACCCGGAGCCACCCAGCAGCAGGATATGCCGGCCCATGATGTCCTCGTTGATCTGGAAGCCGGACCGGCCGGCCAGCGTCCTGCCGGGGAAAGCGATGACGGGCCAGGGGATCTGGGGCGGAGCATTGTTCATCACAGAGGTCCCGAAAATAAGTTGATACTGCATACGTGTCCTCCCGTTCGTTCGCGTTACATAGACATACCGGTCTCCTCGCCGCCGTGGTCCATCGCCGTCCCCGCGGCAGAGCCCAGGTACTCGTTGGATTCCTCCGCGGTGGAGCCTGGGTAGAGGTCGGCCTGCGGCGCGTTTGCGTCACCCAGATACCACGCGGCCTCCGCCTCCCAACTGGCAATCTCCGACTGGCTCTCGTTGACCATGTGGAAGGTGTCGTAGTCCCGGTTTCCCTCCGGGGTCTCGTAGATTACATAGCCCATGTAGGCCTCCGGCCGGTTGGGCTGGTCCGTCTCGATGTAGACATAAACCTTGTCCCCGGCCTCCAGGTGGGCGGCCCACTGGTTCTCCATCCGCTTATAGGCGCCGCGGTTGAGGTTGCGGCTCTGGGCGGTCAGGTTCTCCTCCCCGGCAGCCCCCCCGAAGCGTGCCCCGATCAAGTGGCCGCCGTCATCGGCGCCCCACTCGCTGTCGCTGCCGCGGCGCATCTCACCGCCGGCGGCGGCCTGGGCGGCGCTGTCCCGCACGGGCTCGTCCGCCAAGGCGAGGGAGCCGGAGGCCACCTTCCCTCCGTAGTCGTTCTCGCTGTACTCGTACTCCCCGGCCTGATTTTCCTGGAACAGATATGGATTTTTCAGATTCTCGGACAGATCGCCTGCCATAGGGCCGCCGCTCCTTTATATCCGCCCCCAGGGGCGTTACTCCTCCAGCATCCAGCCGGGATACCAGTCTGTAAAGGTCGTGCGCGCGCCGTGGGCGTCGGTCACCACAACGGTCAGCTTCTCCCCCCCAATGGGGATCTCTGTCTCTCCGGCGGAGAGAGGAATCTCCCCGCTCCGCGGCTCCCCGTCGAGGCCGCTCCAGTGGTACGCGGCCTCGACGATCTCATTGTCCTTGCCCCGAGCCTCCAGCTCGATGCGCGCCATGCCGTCCTCCGGCTGGAAGGCGATCCGAGCCTTCGCCCCGTAACGGGTGGCCGTCATCAGGCACAGCAGCGCCATGGCCCCGCAGACCAGCAGCTTGTACCCGTCCGGGCAGCTCTGTCCACTGGGGTGGGGCCAGAGCAGCAGGATGATGACAAACGCCAGCACCCCGTAGACCGCCGCCAGGAGGAAACAGGACGAGAGGATAAAGCGTGCCTGCCAGATGTACCCCAAGGCCAGGGCCACGGGGCAAGAGAGGGTCACCAGCCAGCGGCACAGCTGCCGGCGGGGCGTCCCCATCTTTCCATGGACGGTGTAGAAGACCAATCCGTAGACAACGAGAAGAGTTGCCACCACCCACAGCCCGCGCTTGAGCAGACAGACCGCCAGCAACAGCGCCGCCGTCTGGGCAATGAGGTACGCCGGGCTGCTCAGACGCAGGGTCTTCTCCTGCTCCACCTCATTTTGCAGGCAGTGGAACGCCCCCACCAGGAAGACCGGGATCACCAGCCAGCTGAAAACAAAGTAGCTGCTCAGCAGCACCCGCAGCAGCAAAATGCCGCCGCCCAGGGTCCCCAGCACCAGGGAGTCCTCTCCCATGCAGGCGTAGTCGAAATCGTAGGCCGCAACGGCGCATCCAATCAGTACCACCATGGCGAAAACTGCCTTCCACCAGGCGAGGCCCACGCTGGGCACGGCTAGAAGCCACATCTGTACGGGTCCGAGCATCTCCCAGACCAGGCTGGTCTCCGTCAGGCACAGGGTGCAGAAGACCCCCAGCAGCAGCCAGGAGAGCCGGTAGTCCCGCCGCTGCACATCCTCGTCCACCGCATAGGACACCGCGCACAGGGTATACCAAGCCACGGCGCACAGCAGGTAGAAGAAGAAAAACGCTTCCCCTCCGTTCACAAAAAACGTGGGCTTCGGCAGCCGCCCGTCGCTCCCCAGGAGCAGCAGAAGGGAGGCCCCGATCGCTGTCCGCCCCAGCCCCTTCATCCACACCGCCAGGATGCCCTTGAAGGGCAAAACACACAGCACCACCCCCACCGGCACAAGCCAGATGCACCGGGGCCTACTCTCCGCCAGCGCCAAGATGCTGGACATATTGTCCATGGTAAACCGAAGCTTGAGGTCCTGGAAAAATAGGCCCAGCAGGATACCGGCGTCAATGAGGCCGAAAAACGGCAGATTCCTGCTGGCGGGCGTGTTGGCGCCGGGCCGTAGCACCGTCAAAAAGAACAGCACCAGCAACATGCCCGCCGCGATCCCGGCCCCCCAGTGGGAGTAGCGCTTTGCCACGTGAGGAAGGACGCACACCAGATTCAGCGCGAAGAAGATCAGCTTGTTCTTCATGGCAAGCGCCTTGCTGGACAGTGTTCTTTTGGCGGTCCCCTCCGTATTTTCAGGCATATTCCGTCACCCCTCCCTTTAAAACAAAATCCTGATTGTCATATAGACGGACCACACACCCGCCATGGCCACAGGAAGTCCATAGAAAAAATCGTAGGGCTTCACCCGGTAGCGGAGAACGGCTAGCACCAGCAGTGCCAGCTCCGCCACCACAGACAGCCACCCACACGCCGTGTGGGCCGCATACACCGCCGCCGCGGGCGGCCAGATGACCGAGGCGGCAAATACCGCCAGCAGAAGAACGCACAGCCCGAGGATCTTCCGGTTGAAGATTTTCTGGTTGAGAATGTTGGTCATGGCGGTCTTCCGGGCCTTGTTAAGCGCCATGGCGCCAGATCCGGTATAATACTCATAGGCCCGGCTCCAGTGGTCGGAGCCGCCGGAGGCGTAGTGGTAGTCCCCCAGGAGCGCCGCCGCCCGGCTGTCCCCCTGACCGGCCGCCTCCTCCAGCAGCGCCACCCCCCGCTCCTCGCAGGCCTCCACCTGGATACCCGCGAGCAGGCAATACCCCAGGCAATACTTCGCCCGGGGGATCCCGATATTCACCAGGGTCTCTAAACTGTCAAAGTCCAGTTGGGCAGCGGCGCCATTGGAGACGATTCGGTCCAGATCGTCCTGAAAAGTGCGTAGCGGCCCCTCATACACCTCAGCGGCCAAGGCGGCGATGGTCTGGGGTACAACATCCTCCCCGTCCTCTCGGACAGGGGGTGTATCACAATCCATGCTGCCACCCAAGGCGAACACGATGCTGCCGGTGAGACGCAAGACCGTATCGCGATCGAGCCCGGTCTCCCCTGTGGCGTTCTGGATATACCGGTCCAGGTCCACCTGCGCCGTCCTGGGATCCTGGGCCAGCAGTTCCTGGAAGCCGGGCACCCGGGCCATCAGTTGCACCCGGAGGATCTCATCCTCTGTCGCTCCGGCGTCGGTCATGGCCTGGTGCAGCACGTCGGGATCGCAGAAGGCCTCACTACCGTACCGCGATACGACCGTTGTCAGGACCGACCCCGTCTCGCTGGGCGGGGCCTTGTACAGGCCAATATATGCCAGCGCGTCATATTTCACACTGTCGAAAATCCCTTCCACTTTATTCATGTGCGACATCCTTTGTCTCGTTTTGATCCCCGCACCATCCCAACTTCTGGAAGCACCGCAGCCAAGCGCTGGGCGTGGGGTTGTTGACAGGAGCTGTCCTCTCAGCATTCTCCTGCCGGAGGGTCCGTATGAACATCTCCCGCAGTTCCCTCGGCAGCTCCTCCCACAGCTCGATCACCTGCTGTTCCTCCCAGAATGCGCCCAGGCCGTTCTTGGTGTCCTCTGGGTCGAAGATGAAGACGGGCATCTTGTGGTAATCCCGGAATTTAACGTAATGCCGCTGCGGCGTATCGTCCACATAGCCGGTGAGCAACCTGCCGTCATAGGGATACCGCCCCAAAAACAGGTAGAAGAACAGGGCACACAGGCTATAATTCTGGGAGTGGAGATCCACATGAGGCGTCAGGCCCCGCACCAGGGCAGGATCGGCGAACTCGAGGGGGTACTCCCCCTGTTCCACCCGGCAGACCCTGTCCGCCTCCCTGCCAACGGAGTCCCGGAGAGAGAAGACCAGGTTGGAGAAATCCAGATATACCGTCTCGACATCCGAGAAATATATCCGGGACAGGTGGATATCCCCATAGAGGTACCCGCCCCGGTTCAGGCTCTCCAGTGCGCGGGCAATCTCCACCGCCATACGCTGGATCTCCCGGACCTTCCAGCTGGGCGACTCCACCTGGGACAGCTTGCGCATCCCATCCACCATCCTGGGGTACCCCCCGTAGGGGAAGAGCAACGCGTCCGTCCCCTCCCGCTCCGCATCCGGTGCGGGGGAGTAGCCCTGGGTGACAAATAGGCTGCACGCCTCTCGCTGTCCCTCCTCCAGGTGCACCATGTCACTGGGCCAGAGGATATGCTCACTGCCGGGCGGGACCAGTATCCGCGACCGGAAGCGGTCACGCGCGCTGTCAGGCAGCCGCTTTAGGAAAAAGCTCTCGCCGGTGAACAGGTTGGTGAGCAGGGGGCTGGTCCGTCCCTCTCCCCGATCGCCGCCCAAGGGGTCTTGGACCGTCTGCCCGTTCCACTCATAGATACCACCGCCATATATCACACTATAAAACAACTCGCTGGGGTCACGATATTTGCCTGCGCTCATGCGGACACCAGTCCTCCTATTTTGGGGGATATGTACCGGTCACCGGTTAAAAAAACCGCTTCTTTTCACCAGCTCTTTTCTCCCCTTTTTTCTCTTTGCCGGTACTCTGGCCCGATGGCGCAGAACCGCGCCTCCGGTCCTGGGCGGCATCGTCCTTCTGCGTAGATACACGCCGACCGGATCTCATCTCGCCGCCGGAGGTCAGCTGGGACAGGAACGCGCGGCCCCGGTCCAGGACCGAACCGTCGGCCTCCCGCTGTACCTTACGCTCGTCCGCCCGCCTGCGGCGCTCCATGGCCTTGATCTCCCCCAGCCATTTGTGGACCACCTTTGCGGACTTACCCTTGCTCTGCACGAAGTTCTCCGCCTGATGGATATAGGCCGCCTCTTCCAAGAGCAGACTCTGCCCCACAGCCCGGGCCTCCTCCACGCGGAGGACGCAGGGATCCTCTTCGTCGAAGATCCGGAAGGCATTATCGGGATAGAGCGCTGTACCCAAGACGAGCCAGACATCAATGGGGACCCAGTTGCCCAACGTATCAGCCTTGCGGCATCCCGCCGCCAGTATCCCGCCCAGTTCCTTTTTGATGCGTCCAGCGTCGCCGGTATCGCGGGTGCGTTCCAAGATCTTACGGAAGGCATCGGCAAACCTGTCGAACTCCTTCCGGCGCAGACGGTTTCGCAGCACCAGGATATCCTCCAGCACTGCCCCGGTATCCGGGATGGACACCACGGGGACCCAGTCGAAGAGCTCCTCCGCCCGGGGGGAAATGAGACACATCTCCTCCTCCAGCTTTGCCAAAAACAGTTTCGTCCTCGTCGGCTGGGCAAAGACCCGTTCGTATCGAGTGGCGAACCGGTGGAGCTCCCGGAAGAAGACATCATCGCCATCTTTTTCGTAGGCCGCAAGGATCGCACAGGTGGCCATATACTGCCCGCACCGCTTGTTGTCCTGGACCTGCATGGCCCGGTATTCTTCTATCTTACGGTAGGTAAAGGACTGGAAGGCCAGGTTCTCCCAGTAGGATGTCTTCGCCGACTCGCCACAGTCGTAGAGCTGCTCCGGCGGCAGCATCTTGCGCATCAGATCCATCAGGGAGGCATAGCCGCGGGCTCCGTCGGATCCCTTCAGCTGTGCTTCGTAGAGCCTCCAGGCCGCCGCATCGATGGCGTCCCTGGTCTTGACCGCACCGTGCACATAACTCGTCTCCGCCAGGAATGCGTTCAGGGACTCCCAGGAGGGCTCCCTGCCCTCCAAGCCACAGGTCGCATAGTAGTGGTCCAGGATCTGTCGGCCTTTATCGCTCTCCACTAAGGTCTGGCTGTAGCGGTCAAAGACGGACTTGGACAGGTTGCCCAGCAGCTTTGCTGCCGCCTCCACCGGGAGTGTGCCAAGGCGGTAGATGTTGTACCGCTCCCCGGCATCGGCCAGTTGTTTCGTGGCCGGGACGGTCAGCCGTTCGGCCAGATTGGCCTCGCTCTCCTCGGTCAGCGAACCCTTGCGCCAGCAGACCTCGTCGAGCATATTGCTGATGTACTCCTCCATCCTCTGGCTCCCGTAGGACTTGGAGCGCAACGCATCGCTCAGACGCCCGCCCAGCTCCTCATCGCTCAGTTCCGCCAGCGTCGGGGCCTCCAACATTTGGTGGGCGATCCGCAAGATCAGCTCATCGGACGCAGCGGGGTCCCCCAGCTCCAGGGCCAGCTTCTCCAACTGCCGGAAATACCCGTCCACATTCATCTCCTGGTAGTGGATGGCGGCATACTCCACGAAGCCGCAGCGCGCGATCCGCCGCTCCGTGCGGGGGGTCAGAATATTGTTCTCTCCGGTCTGGGGCACGACGAAGCTATCGTGCCGGGCGGCCTCTACGGAGAAGATCAGATGTTGGCTCTTTGACGTATTGGCCGTTGCGGACGCGATGGAGAGGTTCCGCCGCATCCCGTAGGGGATACCCATATAGATGCAGTAGAGGATGGCTCGCATCTGCTCCTCGGTGCCATCGTACTGCACGTAAACCGGCTTGGCGGCCTTCCGTTCGGTGTATAGGGCGTAGATACACCGGATCAGCGTCAGATAGGTCTCCGCCGTCATGCCGGTGCGCTCCAGCGCCCCCTCCAGGGTGAACGGCTCGGAGCGCTCCAGGGCGTCCTTGGTCTGCCGGGCGGTCTCCTCGTCCCGGGCGAAGTTGCTGTCCGTCAGGGTCAGAAAGACGTTGGGGTCGCCGATGACGTCCTCCCGCTTCCAGGAAAAGATGTACGCATGGGAGAACATATTGGGTCGTCCCAAGCGGTCCGTCAGACCGTACTGGGTCCGACTGACATATGCATACGCTCCATCGCCGACGATCTCGAAGAGGTTGAGCACATTGCCCTGCTCATCCACCACATGGGACTGGAGCGTGGAATTTGCGTTCTGAAGGCTTACGCAGGCCGCATAGGCTTCCGATGGGAGGTCCTCCGATACCACCACAGCCTGCCATCCGGAGCTGATCTTGCCGCCGGCTTCTCTTACTGCATTGGTATAGCAGCACTGCAAAATAGTTTCTGTCATGGCTCTGTCCTCCGTATTCAACAAGACCTTTTATACCAACTCCCAGCAGTGACCACAGGTGCGGCATACATGATCCACGTGCCGGCTCTTCTTGAAAGGCCCCCAACCGGTCACCAGCGTCTGCTCCTCCGGCGGGAGTTCCTCCGTCTCATAGCTCCCGCACTCGGGGCAGCAGATCTTGGGACGGGTGGGGTCGATGATGGGCGTATTCACGCCGATATAGCCTAGCTTGTGGAACAGCCACAGCAGCGGCTCCTCCACCCGCTTCGGCAAAACCGGGCCGATGGGGCACTGGTAGGTAGACAGCTCCCCCTGGCCGGTTTTCTCAAAGATGCTTTCCGGGAGGCTGTCGTCTCCAAGCTGAAGGCACTGGGGCGGCATGGCCTGCCCCAGGTTGAGGCGCTGCCGCTTGAGCTTCTCGTACTCGTCGTCCCGGATCTTTTTGAAATTCCCCACGTCGCAGCCCAGGGCCGTGAAGGCGAAGTAGGCGTAGTTGGCATAGTTGGTCTGCATCTGCTGGGCCAACACCATCTCCTTGCTCTGGATGAACTCGTAGAGCTCCTGGAGGATGGGGTTGTACTCCGCCGCGTTGAAGAGGGGGAGATTAAAGCCGCTGGCGTCCTTGGTGCCGTGGACCCCCTCCCGTAGCATGTCCCGCAGCTCGCCGCCGAACACCTGCTGCACCATCTGGGTGTCCGCCTTGGAGATGCACACGGCAAAGGGGATGCTGCACTTCTCGTTGGCATTGCTAGGGGAGAGCACGCCGTGGACCGCATCGAGCACCGTCACCGGGTGGTCCAGGCTCACCCCCACATTGGTCACGCCGCTCACCTCGCTGAACTGCATGGGGTCGATGAGGACGATGACGCCGTCGGCGTGGCTGACAAAGGGGGCGAACTTGTTGAGCAGGCCGCTCTCCATGAACACCTCGCCCGCCACGTCATAGAGCACGAAGGTCTCGGTCACCCGCCCGTGCTCCTTGGCGTCCCGGACCATCTCGTAAAAGAGGGGCTGCTGGAGCCTTGTGGCCGGGGTGGAGCCGGGCAGCGGCACGGAGGCGGCGATCTGGTTGCTCTCCAAGAAGGCCCGGACGCCGGTGTTGCTGACGATGGCGGACAGGCCCACCTTGACGGCGTAGTCCTTCATCCGCTGAAGCAGTTGGGAGAGGTAGACCGTCTTGCCCGCGCCCGTGATGCCGATGACGGTGGCGAACTTCACCGTGTTCTTGCCGTAGCTGTCCGGCAGGGGGTTGTGGCAGTGGCGGCACACCCGGCGGTTACAGACCTCCCCGGTCTCCAGCTCGATCTGGGTGACCATCCCCTGGTCGTCCCGGATGAAGTAGTCGCCCGAGCTCTGCATCTTGAGATACCGCTGGTGGGCGGGCAGGCCGGGGTCGATGACCTTCCTCCGGTAGGCTTTGACATGCAGGAGATCATCGGCGGGATTATACTCTGTCGTGCCGTTGAACTTCTCCCAGAAGGACTCATAGACAGGGTCCTCCCCCTCGGCGAAGAAGGCCCAGTCCCGGTAGCCGTTGAGAATCGTCTCTTTGTCAGGTCCATTATACCGCGCGGTAAAATCCTCGATATCATCGTATTCGTCCGGCAGGAGGTCGCACTCGCCGTGGTTGACCTTCTCTGAACGGAACAGAACCTCGTCGTCCTGCATGATGCGGAAACAGTAGGGGCAGGTGATTGCACAGCTCATTGCTATCATACTCCTCGTTTGTTTATCATTGCCGCCGGCGGGCATCGCCCCGCCCGCCGGGCCGCAAAATAGATTCAGCGCAGCTCCAGACCCTTATTTCTGGAAACGATGTCCGGCCGGAGATTTGTTTTGACGTAGGCCTGGCCCTGTTCCAGCATCTGCCGGGTCACCGGGATCTCCAGGCTGCCCACCCGGAGGACCAGATCGCCGTCCCGGTATCCCCCGGCCAAGTCCTGGGGGAAGATGAGCGTATAATAGCCGGTCCGGACTACCTTCTTGATGAAGAGGCCCTCCGTCTTGGTCTCCTCCCGCACATCGACATGGATCTGCATAGGGATACTGCAATAGGCGGAGATCATGGCCTGGTTGCGCTGGGGCGCGTAGATGGAGCACACACCGGCCTCGGTGGAGTAGCTGAAGACGGAGTAGGTGCTCGCCTCGGTATTGATGGGGCACCCGTTCATCCTAGCCTTATCCGCCGCAGTGACGAAGCGGACCCAGATGCCGGGCTTTACCTCGGTGTACTTGTCTGTCTGCAGGACGGTACGCCCCATGATCTCGCACAGCTCCTCCATGATGTCCTCCGCGCTGCACTCAAAGGGCGTCTGGACGAGCAGCACGCCCTGGCCGCGGGCGTTGTCCCACTTCAGTATGCGGGTCCCCTGCTCCCGGCGGAGATTCGTCGCATACCGGATGGGATCGTTGGGACAATATTGGTAACGCATGTCTACAGCCCCTCTCCATTGACCAAATTTACAGCGGAAACCTCATAGATCACCAGCGCCTCTGCTGTCGTGCTACTGCCCGTGTCGTAGTAATAGGTGGTGGGCGGGAGGTTGCTGTAGAGGTTACTGTACAGCGGCGTGTCCGTCTTGAGCAGGATAGAGGAAAACAGGGGCTCGCCCAAGTCGAAGTTGGTCTGTAGATAGACGAAGACCTCGTCCCCCGTCAGCTTCTTCCGGATATACTGCTTTGCGTCGGTGGGCAACGCCTCTTCGTTCAGGCGGTTCTCCAGCTCGTCCTCGAAGGCGGAGGAGAAGATCTCGTCGCTGTCGACGATCCGGTCCAGCGTGCCGGTCAGGAAGCTAGACAGCTCGGAGGTGTCGTGCATACCGGCAAACTCTTGGCAGACACCAGCACCGCTGCGGTCATAGAAATTGCGGACCTTCCGGTCGTAAAACGTCGCGATGTTGTTGTCCCGGACCGTGTGTACCTTGCGCATGGAGCGCAGGAGGCTGTTCCACATATCCGAGAAATCCTGGGCCGCCTGGCCCTGCTCCTCCAAGGCGGAGAGGAAGATCCGAACCACCTCCCGGTCGCCGGAAAGCATATACTTCAGCTGATCCTGGGCCGCGGAGAGGACCGGGGCATCCTGCCCGGGGGCCCTGGGTGCCGTCAGCAGATCCTCCACGTCCTGCACATGGGTCACCAGGTAGAGCAGCTCCTCCCTGCTGAAGTTCTCCACCAGCAGCGCTCTGTAGGCATCCCGCCAGGCCGTGCGGACAGAGGAATCCATGGACAGCTTCTCCTGGGCCTTCCGGACGATACTGCTCAGATACTGCTCCCAAGCGCCCATGGTGTACTCGTTGAAGGCCCTGGCGGAGAGGAGGGACATGCTGGTCTGAGAATTGCTGTCCCGCCGGGGGAAAAGCTCCATCTGCTCTTTGGAGGGCAGGAGGGCAAAGAGATTACTTTCCGCATACTCGTCCAATAGCGCCAGGGTCCCCTGCTGGGTCAATCCCAGCTTCTCCGGCAGGCGGGGGTCGGCCAGTGGTCGCACATCCATGGGGGAAGTGGCTTTCGACAGCTCGTCGATCAGGCCCTTGATGACCACCTGCCCGATCTGGGAGAGGGGCTTCTCCTCCCGGGCATAGCTGGCCGTCATGACGGAGCCGGAGAAGAAGGAGGAGACGATGCGGGGATCGGTATTGTTGGACAGGACGATGGCGGCGGAGAGGATCTGGTGGCAGATGCTCCAGTCCTCTAGGATCGCGTTGTCGCTGCGCCGGTTGCTCAGCAGCATCACGTTGCCCACGGCCTTCCGAACGTCGTTCCCCTCATAGAAGCCACTCAGGTGGTCGCGGATCCGGGCCGCCGTCTTCTGCCGGGCCAGGTTCTCGTTGAGCAGCAGGAACAGCACATCCAATATATCGGTGGACTGGGCACACATCAGCTCCCGGACCTTGCCGATCTGAGAGAGCCAAGCGCACAGGTCGCCCACGCCGAGGAAGGCCGTGGTGTCAAGGATATAGTACACCAATAACTTGCTGCGGTCGCTGAAGTGCATCTTTGTCCCGAAGAGCGAGGATGTCAGCTCCTGTACGCCGTCCTCGGACAGCGTACGGCTCCCCTCGAAGGTCAGCTCCGAGAAAGACACCCCTTCACCTTCGGTCTGCACCCACAGGAACTTCAGCTCAGACTGGTATTGCGGCCAGATCTGCAGCAACCCCGTGGAGACCGCCGAATGGGCCTTCTGCGCATCGTCACCCAGGTAAATGATCATCTGGGGGAACTGAGGCTCCCGTCCGGTATCGTCAAGGTCCTGCCGATTGATTCGGCGCATCCGGTCCTCAAAATGCTGGATAAGGCTCTGTATGGTCAGTGTCGTCATAGAAAAAACCTCGCAGTCCTGAAAATATACAGCAGGGCCGTCCTTGTCCACGGCCCCGCTGCTCCTTTATCATCCTGCCGCAGATATTCCGAAAGAACTTAGATCTCGTTTTCCATGCAGAAAATATTGAACTGTTGCTTGAGCTTGACGATGAACTCCAGGATATCCACCTTCTCGGGGAACGACTCCGCGCTCATGATCCCGGCCTGTATCTTGTTGTCGGCCAGCTCTACTTTCAGCTTGGCGCCGGTGAGGCCGATCTCGGGGGAGTCGCTATTGTAGCGGTCGTCCACGCTCTTCTTGATGGCGGCCCGGTCCTCCGCCGTCAGGATGTTCTGATAGCTCAAAAAGCCCTGGTAGACAGGGATCGTATTGAAGGGGAACTCCTCCCCCCGCTTGGAGAGCACCTTTTCCGTCACCACGCCGAAATTGTTGGTCCGGTAGGTCAGCACGCGGCCCTCCATGCTGATGACCCCCGTGAAGAGGGCGTCGCAGAAGTCGTTGATGGCCCGGCTGCCCTTGTCGATCTTCTCTATCGTATCCTTGATGCTCCTGGTCGCACTCTCTGCGGCAGCATCTAGCTCCTTGACCTGCTTGAGAATATCGCCCACGAGAATGTGGTAGGCAGGCGAGGAAACGAAGTGGTCCTTCTGCACGCTCAGCTTGCTCTCGATCTTTGCGACATAGCCGTCGTTGCGCATACGGTGCTGCGTGGCCACCATGGGGATGCTCCTAGTAGCTTCCAGCTTGTCCGCCAGGGCCTGGAGGTCCACCAGATCCGCCGCCTTCTTTGCCTGGGAGGTCCGCTCGCCCACTTCTTTAATCAGCGCCTGCAGCATCTCTACGTGCTTCGCGTCCGGGGTGCAGATACGGTTCTCATCGTCAAAGATGCCAAATCGGCTGGCCTCATCGTAAAGGGCTTGCGCCTGGGAGATTAGCTTCTGCATCGGCTCAGGGGCACTCTCCAGGTGCAACAGGCTCTGGGGGGTCAGGGAGGGGAGCTTGCGCCAGTCGTTGAAGGGCATGTCGGGGACCTTCTTGCCCTCGTAGTAATGGCAGCCCACGGCGCTGCTGCTGAAGTAGGCGACCTCATACTCCGCGCAGTTGTTGTAGGCACTCAGCGGCAGCGCACAAGCGCTGCACATGACGAAGATGCGGTCGGTGAGGGCGCTCTCCTTCGGGTCCCACATGTCGTTGACCGTATGCATCTGCTCCGCTGCGGCCTTGATGGGGTTAGACGTGGCCGGAAAGGACAGGAACGCCAATTTGGACGTCTGTGCCTCGTTCCATACCGCAGTGTTGAAATAGAACAGGGGGCTCGCTTTGGTGGTCAGGACCTTCATCCAGTCACTGTAGATCCTGTTGGACAGTTGCTCATCGTTGTCGATGTCATATTTGTCCTTGAGGAAGGCTGTGATGGTCCGGTTGGCAAACCCGTGGAAGGCGGTCTCGACGAAGAACCCGTTCACCAGCTTGGCGATCTTGTTCTCATCCTCCGCGATCCAGGCGTCCTCGTGATCCAAGAACAGGGCCATGAATTCATCCAGCCGGCCCGGGACGTTGATGTTCTCAATCTCCGCATCAAGAGACTTTTTCAGCTCCGCAATGGTCATCATGGGGATGGCGAAGGAGCTCTTCGTCTGCAGGATCTTCTCGCTGGCCAAGGCGTCTCGGTTCTCTTTGAAGGATTGGATCAACGTCTCCATCACGCGACTGAGTTTGATATAGTAGGAGGCAGTGACGTCCTCCAGCTGCTTGCGCAAGGTCTTCAGCACGCTGTCCAGCTCCTGGTAGCAGCTCATCTCCAGCTTGTGCTGCTCGAGGAGCATCAGGTCGTACTCGTAGTCGTTGAACCGCTTCTGGTCGTTGTCGAATAGGTCACGCCGCCGCCGGTTCTCGAAGTCGGTACGGGCCCGCTCGTAGTCCTCTACCCGCAGGTGATCCTGGGCGGCCTCCTGGTTCCAGCGGGAGTTGTTCTCCTCCAGCAGGCCATCGATGACGTTCAGCAGATTGTGGCTCTTGGCTGCGGAAATCAGTCCGTAGGCGAAGATGGGGCCGCGGTCGATGTCCCGGATAATCCCAGCCAGCCGCTCCCGCACCCGGGCAATGAGGGACTGCTCATTGCTGTCAGTGACCATGCTCCGGCTGTTCTTCACCGCGATATTGAGCTTTGCGGCGGTCTGGTTGGTGTAGTGCTTGACCAGGTCGCTGTTGCCGTAATCGCGGACGAACTTCCAGTCGTCGGCGTAGGCGCTATAGCTGTTGTCGAAGCCGCTGCACAGCTCCCGGTAGAGTGCGTTATAGATGTCCGATACGCTCTGCACGTTCCGTGCCAGCGAGGCGATCGCCAAGTTCTCTACGTCGGTCTTACTGGGCACGTTCTGGCCGATGCAGGAGAATTTCTCGAACAGCTCCGAGGCCAGGTAGGTATTAATCTCCCGCAGGGGGATGCATGCGCACGCCGCGCCGATAACACAGTAGGCCACGTGGGAGCCGATGGTCTTCTTGCTGTCCGCTTCGTGGATCTGAGCCTGGAAGTTGGACAAGTGCTCCGCCAAGCCCAATTTCGCGTCGGAGTAGGTCAGGAAGTCCATCACATACTCCGTCGTGACGTTCATGGCGTAGTCGTAAGCGTTTTCGATGACATTGTTGGACGAGTCCGTGGCGCACACTAGGTGGCACATGTCCACAGGCGGCTCCCGCCAAGTTATGATCGTGTGATCCTGGTATACCTGCTTGAAGCTACCGCCGTTATACTGCAGCTGCATACAGTAATCCAGCTCCTGCATCGAGGCATAACCGTTCTTCGGGATGTAATCCCGGATCTTGGTTGCAGCAAAAGGAATGGCGGACAGGTTGACATCGGGCAGGAAAAAGTAGCCCAGCACAGTGACGCCACCGAGCTTCTTGGCGATGTGGCGCACCATATAGCACACATCCAGGAAGCAGCCCGCGCCCGTGCCGCCGCTCAGGCCGGAGAAGATATGTACATAGACCGTGGGCTCGATCAGCCCGGCCTTGGCCGCGTTGATCTCCTGCTCCACCCGGCTCAGGAATGCCTTGGAGCGATCCATCATCATAAAGCGGCCGACCTGCCGGATGCCGCCGGCACCGGCCTTCCCCAGGTCGGGGACGGGGATGTCCTCCCAGCGCAGCCAGGACAACTCCTCCCGCATCTCCAGTCCCTTGGGCGAGTCGAAAGCCCGCTTCACATTGGGGTTGGAGATAGAGAAGCACTCCACATCGTCCAATGCCATCAGCGTGCCGGCCTTCAAGTTGTCCTGGTCCCCATTCTGGTCGCCCTTGCTCTTCTCTGCAGTGTCCACGCCCAAAAAGCGGATATGCTCGTACTTGGGCACCACGGCATCAGGATCGTCTGGCCGCAGCCGGGAGCGGACCTGGGTCTTGATCGTGCGCAGACAGTCGATGCCTGTCCCGCCCAGACCGATCAAAAGAGTCGCTGTGTTTTTTTCCTGCTCTGCCTGCTGCATTGTGGAAACGATACCGCCGCCAGCACTCAGAAGCAGTTTGGAATAGACCGCCATACTTTTTCTCCTCCTCAAATGTTGATGGGTGTTTTGGTTCAGCGTCTCCGGCTAGGACCGCACCCTCCTCTGGGCGCGCCGGACCGTGCACGGCTCGTCATGCGACTGTCAAAACGGACATACAGCAACCGGGGGTCCTCCCTCCGAATGGTGATGGTAACCTCCGCGCCGCTGGTGATGCGCACCTTCTTGGTCTCCTGGCCGTTCCAGATGACCGGGACGTTAGTATACAGCTCCACATAGTTCTGCCCGGTAGCCTGGAAATAGGATCTCTGATAGTCCAGCCCCACACTGTCCATGCCAAAGGCCGCCAGCTTGCACCGGCCCCGCCGGGGGCTCCGCGGCATCCCTTTGAAAACGCCGTTGCAGTAGGACTGGGCAGAGATGGTACCACGGAAGGGCTTGCTGAGGGCGATATAGAGCAGTACGCCAAAGACAGCAGCTACCACCAGGGCCAGGATGCCCAGACCGATCAGCGTCGCGATCCCCACGTTAATCGTGCGGACGATCACCTCGATCTCGCAGGAGAGCCCTCCGGAGTCAGTGGCCCGGACAGTGAAAGCCCCCTTGCTCAGGCTGAAGTGGTCCATATGGAGCACGCTGCCGGCATCCACGGTGTAGTCGGTCTCCTCCAGGAAGGAGCTGGATAGAATCTTGTATTTCAGCGTGTCATCCTCCGCGTCGGAAGCCAGGGTGTTCAGATCCAGTGTATAGCTGCCACCCTTGAAGGGCCAGATACTCACTGTGGTCTCTACGACATCCTCGACGGGGACGGGGGCCGTGTTGACCGCCGCCCTCTCTACTTCATCCACTTCGCCGGCGGCAGAGGTCAGGGGGCCAAAGCTGGCGGACCCCTTCTCCATGTGGTTGCCGGTGACCGCCACTTTATAGTAGTAGACCCCCTCATCAAAGCTGTGCACAACCTCAAAGTGGTCCCCGACGACCTGCATGGGGGTGCTCTCCACGTAATCGCCGTAGGCATCCATGATCTGCAGCTCGGCAGAGTAGCCAATGTACTGTTGGCTGCTGCTGGCCACCCCGTCGTTCCCGGTCAATCTCGCCGTGATAGTGATGCTATCGTTGGGGGCAACCATCAGACCGGCGGGCTCAGCGGCCACCTCGAGCCCAAGGTCGGTATTATATACCATATTGATCCGAATATCGTCCCCCGGGACGCCCTCTGTGACCAGCGTCCAAGTACCGGGGAGGATATCGGTGAGCTTGAGCATGGAGAAACCGTCGGACACCGTCTTGGAGACAGCGCTCTCCGAGCCGTCCGGCCAGAGGAGGCTGAGCGCGGACACATCACCATAGATAATGATATTGACCTCCTCCACACCGATCCCCGGGATGTCGAAAGTCGTCTCCAGGCGTCCGGAATCCGGAACCGCATCAGAGAAGAGGGTAATAGTGGAGGTGCCGTAGATCAGATCATAGAAGGTGTTGAAGGTATCCTGCAGATCCTCGGCGGCAGTGACCTCTTGGAATATGCCGCCCGTGGCGTCGGATATCTGCTGCATCTCCGAGATGTCGGCCGTCTGATCCGCGTTGAGGCAGACGCTGTAGACGGCGATCCCCTTCTCCCGGGCGGCCTGGAGTGCCTCGGCCTTCAGCTCCAGGGAGGCCTGGGTCTCCTCGTCGGTGGACATATCCGTATTCCCGTCGCTGAGGAACAGGATCACGGAGGGCAGCGAGGAGTCCCCGCCGCTCTCGATCATGGAGACAGCCTGGGAGAGGCCCGCGCCGATATTGGTCCAGCCGCCATTGGCGGGGATGGACTCCAGCAGCTCGACGGCAGCGTCCTTCTCCGCCTGCTCCCGGATCATGACTATCTCCTTCTCACCAGCGATGCCGGTATGGAAGACGACGCTGCCCAGGAGGTTCCCCTGCTCCGCCAGAAGGTTCGTAAATTGCGTGATGGCCCGGTAGCGATATCCTTCCGGGTCCGTGTGCCGCATGGAGCCGCTGGCATCCAGCACAATGACCACATTGAAGCGGTTGACGCCGGTACCGTCCGCTGCCTTTGCCACAGGTATAGAGAAAGAGAGTGCAATGATACACACCAGAAGCTGGATGGATATGCGCCGAAATAATCTGCGATGGTTCATTCTCTAATGCCCCTCCTATTCCATTGCACATATGTAACTATAATAGCACAACCTTTGAGCTCGTTCAACAATTTTTTCCAATTTTCGCATTTTTGCACCTGAGGTATTTCACGGACTATAGTCACCACAGTTGAAAAGCGGTATAAAGGGCATCATCAAAGGAAGAGACAGCGGGAAGGATTCTTCTCAAAA
>ERZ808054.682-NODE-682-length-27130-cov-4.712934_pt1 | contig 27130 bp, 23 predicted proteins | sample MGYA00380201_ERZ808054 | MGnify/ENA primary metagenome ERZ808054 (study PRJEB31490, sample SAMN06133419) | mouse gut metagenome | isolation source: Z5_2 | host: mice | place: China: Chengdu | collected 2015-05 ...
GATCATATATATCATCGATCTCATAATTTTGCCAGCGCTCTATATAATATGGAATTATATTGGAAGTATAAATCTTATGCTCTTTCTTAAAAACCGAGGTTTTTATCAAATATCCTACTCCGTATGGAAACAGTGCTTCGTCGTGCTGCTGCCTCTGATATACATCTTTTAATTCATCAATATACGGTATGATCGTCCCGTTACCCGATATTTTTTTGACGATCATCGGATGTTCCAACTGTACTTTACCAACAGAGATCACTCCATCTTTATCAGCATGATCTCCTGCGAGTCTGATCATATTATCCAAATCACCTTTTTTACGCAAGGGCGAGGTTGGTTCCAGCAGCAATATGTAGTCATATACGTGCCCCTTACCCTCTTCGTTCTTTATAACATAGTCGATCACGTCCATCGACGATGCTTCGTCAGTCGCCAGATCAGCCGGGCGAAGTTCCGGCACTCGGACTCCGCACCGTTCGCAGACATCAGCAATCTCCCTGCTATCTGTTGAAACAACCACACTGTCAATCAACTCACTCGATTTTATTTGTTCCATTGTCCATGCGATCAACGGTTTCCCGTTGATACTTTTTATATTTTTCCCAGGAAGTCCTTTTGAACCACCTCTGGCTGTTACAACTGCTAAAATCGTATATCCTTTATACATACGCACTCCCGCTCAATTAAACTTTCTAAATACCGGTTTGATCACATTGCCGGTGATAAACTGCCTGACATCCCCGTTTAACGCGTCGCTGTAGACCTTCATTGCCGCCCGCGCAGCATCCAGTGTTTTGCTGATCTCCTGCTCTCCGTGCTGGTAAGCGATCGCGATGTAAGGCATCAGGATCCCCTTTTTGATCATCTCCTGGCAAAATACCGTCCTGTATTCCAGCGACGGCTTCCTGTCCTTGTCACAGACTACGAAATTCGGGGAACACGCTGCGCCCTGCGTATAAAAATGATCCTGCAGCGAATACTCTCTGGCGATCTCATTCAGACCACCCACAAGTTTTCTTCCCATGTCCCATATATGATCCGTGACATTCAGTTCTTTGTACACATTGATCGTCTCGACAAGCGCCCCCAGGCTGCTCATCTCTGCACCGTGCGTCGTGGACACAAGGAAAACACGTTCCTTGCCAGGCGTCAATCCTCCCAAGTCCATGATCTCACGTTTGCCACCCAGCGCCGAGACTGAAAATCCGTTTGCCATGCCTTTTCCGAAAGTGACAAGATCCGGCTCCACGCCATAGTATTTACATGCGCCCTGCAGATCCCACCGGAAACCGGTGATCATCTCGTCGAGGATATAGACAACCCCATATTCCGTGCACAGCTTCCGCACTTCCTGCAGGAAATTGTCCACCGGCTCCTCCGAATCACAGGGTTCCATGATCAGCGCCGCGATCTGTCCCTTGTACTGTTCGAACAGATTTTTAACCGAATCGATATCATTGAAGCTGAACTGTACTGTCAACTCTCTGATCTCTTGCGGAATCCCTGCATCCACAACAGTACTTCCTATAAACCAGTCATCATACGAGAAAAAGGAATGCTCTTTGCAGCGTGCGATATATTTCCTGCCCGTATATGCCCGCGCCAGCTTCGTTGCCGCCGTGGTGACTGTGGATCCGTTTTTGGCAAATTTCACCATATCCACCCACGGGAACAGGCCGCACATTTCCTCTGCCGCCTCCACCTCGATCTTCGATGCCTTTGTCGCCGTATTTCCGTTTCGGATCTGTCTGATCGCAGCATCGGATATCCTGTCGTAGTCATATCCGATCGTGACAGACCTGCATGCCATCCCATAGTCGATATACTCATTTCCGTCCACATCCCAGGTGTGGACGCCCTTGCTCCGCTCGATCACCTTCGGTGCGTTTCCCGGAAACACCTCGTCTGTCCTGCTGTATGTGTGCGCTCCAGCCGGGATCAGCTGATGCGCTTTCCTGCCATACTCCTCATTCTTGCTCATGACTTTATCTCCTTTCATCCATGACGTCTTTTTCTTCCATTCCTTCTATCTCATCAATTCCTTCTATTTCATCAATGATCCGCAAGGTTTCCTTGTCTTTCTCAAAACCGTATATTGCCTGTCCGCCCTTGATCACTGCAAAAAATTCCTCAATCTCTTTCGCGTATGCATACTCGTTGATAAATTCGCCGTATTCCTTTTCGTGGATGTACGCACCTGTGCCGACCTGTTCCAGTTCCCCTGTCGAGATGTTCTTTTCCCACAGGGAATCCGGCGTTCCGTCCCAGCGGATATACAGCTGCTCGTTCATGACCTCCAGCCGGCGCACTGCCTGTCTGCTCACCACATCGACCAACAGATTGCCGACGTTTCCACCGACATGCTCGATCTGAACAAGATATGTGTCCGGAAAGTCAAATGGCAGCGCTGTCGTTTTGCGCCGGATCGTCCTCACTGACGCGACCGCCCCAAATGCGTTCTGCATCCACGGCAGTTCGATCGCCAGCAGCTCCCTGCAGCCGTTCGTACTTTTCTGGCTGACGAAGAACTCCTTGAGATCATCCCACGGATGCCAGTCCGGCAGATACTGTCCCACATGATACTGATATACACAGGGCTTTCCGTTTTGTCTCACCCGCTCTGTGATATGCCACATCTCCTCCTTGTACAGCGGTGTGGAGGAAAGGAACAGCACTCTCTGTTTTTGCCCAGCCAGCCGGATATTCTCCGCATATAGATCGGAAAGCAGATTGATCTCGGAAAAGACATGACACCCCTTTTCCAGACACGCACTTATGATCGGTCCGTGGGACTTCGGCGATGTGCACACAAACGCACAGTCCACCGCAGTCCTGATCTCATCCAGCGAAGCGCAGCAATCGATCGCATATTCTCTTGCCACTGCCGCCATCCTGTCCGCATTGCTGTCGATCCCTGTGATCTCCACCTTAGGAAAAAGCTGTCTCAACAGCCTGATCCTCCGCTTTCCCATCGATCCAAGGCCTATCACACATACTTTCATCCGTTTTCTCCTTCCAATCGTATAGCCGGCTAGTACAACTTGTACACAGCCATCTCCTCGTTCTCGAACACATTCTCTCCCAGTGTCTCTGACAATCTGAAATCGGGTGAGCGATACTTGTTCTGAATAATATAGTCGATCCCCTTCTCCTTGAGGATCCCGACTGCACTCTCGTCTCCGTCATAGCATGCCCTGCCCGGTTCGATATCACCGTCATTTCGGTAGAAAAAGATGCGGCGCTCTGTGAAAACTCCTGGGTAGTAATAAGAGTGATATCCGTTGATAAAAAATGTATCGGACAGAAATACGGCATCCGTCTCCGTGTTTTCCCTGATCCAGTCATACGCCTGATACTCGTTCTGCGACATGATCCAATTCCATCCGGTTTGCTCATAGGGTTCATCGCACAGGACTGCAAGCCCGATGCGGATATGATCCAATAGGCGATTCTTGTAATTACCGTTCACAGTCACACATCCAATCGCAGCTAACAGTACCACCAATGCGATATCTGCCATCATTCTGCGAATCTTTCCTTTCACCTGACGCAGGATGCATATATTGTCCACACCAGTACCCGCCAGAACTGCCGCAAAAGGACAGACTGCAAGCGTAAAATACATCTGCGAATCTCCTTCATACTGTATATGATACCCCAATATACTGCCAATTACAACTAAAACCAGCATAATTATCTGCTCAATCGAAATGTTGCGTCGTACAATCCGATAGAGTGAAAACAGGATTGCCGGCACAAAAGTCCACGGATTCACAAGAAATATATATCTAAAATACCCGGCTAGCCACATCGCCACCGCGGAGAGTTTTCCGCCCAGCACTTGTAAAGTATCTGCCGCCTGAACCGTGTCTGACACATTGCCGGCTACTTCCACCGCTGATTCCATCACATAACCCTGCTGCCTGGTTGCCAACAGCGTTACATATACAAAACCAAAGCTTGCCAGCGCCACAATTCCGTACAGTATTGATTTTGTATATTCTTTCCTGACAAACATCCAATAGATACACATAACACCAATACCGCACACGACAAACATCCCAGAAGGACCTTTTGTCCCTGTGCAGACTGCCAGATAGAACGCCACGGCTATCAGTATATACGGATTCACCCTTTTCTCGTCATTTTGTATAAACAACAACAGCAATATAACAAACTCAAATCCAAGAGCGATCTCAAACGACATCGGCACCATGTAGATATGCCATAAATAAGTCAGCCCTGCCCCGCGCTCCCATCCCGTCGCAAACAGGATCAGCACAAGTGTCAGCAATACCGCCTTGCTTTTTTTTACGATACGCATCACAAAACAGCTGGTCGCGAGGCCAAAGATCAATACTCCTCCAATATAGGAATACCGCACGGCGAGATTAAATACCGGCATACCTGTCACGATCGCCGCTACCGCCTGCTGCATGGAACCGAAATAATGATATTTGTAATTGTCATACAATGAACGGAAATCAATTGGCAAAAACTGCTCTTTCAATGCGATCGTATTTCCGATCCAGAACAAAAGATCGTTGTGAAAATCTTTCCCCTGTTCTGTCATTGCCCACCTCATGGAATATATGATCAAACTGATCATAAACAGTACGACGATCACCGAGATACCAGTCAGCTCATCTCTTCCGATTCGAAAGTCTGATACGTGGTCCCTATCCGTTTTGCATATCAGTATTCCCACCGAGACCAATGTCAAAACGATATACACTACCTTTATACATGCCCCCAGTCCAAAAGGAACCGTCAGAAGATATACACCTATATTCAGCACATGCCCCCATACATAACTGATCAGTACTGTTTCCACCCTGCTCAGCTGTCTGATCGGCATCATGGCATTCATCGCCGCTCCAGGAAGGATCATGCAAAATACCTGAAACAGAAAAAAGGAAACTGCCTCCCAAACCGGGGGCCGATGTGCCATGGCAGTGACCACCGTCATCCCCAGCACTGACACGATCAGGACGATTGGCGTATAATATGTGATTATAAACTGTTTTTTCTTTGACATTGTCATGCTATCTACCCAAACACCTCGGACTTGCTGCGTTTTACCGCCTTTCCATCTTTGATCTCATATATGGAATCACAATTTCGTATCGTAGTCAAACGATGTGCCACGATCACCATTGTGATCTGCCCCTGAAGTGCATCGATCGACTCCATGACGGCCTTCTCTGTCTCATTGTCCAATGCCGCAGTTGCCTCGTCCAGAATCAATATCTCCGGCTTGTTGAACAGCGCCCTCGCGATCGCAACCCTCTGCCGCTGTCCGCCGGAAAATTTAATGCCTCGATCTCCCACGATCGTGTCCAGACCGGCGGGCAGTGTCTCCACAAACGCTTTCAGCTGTGCCTGCTCCAACGCTTTCCAGATATCTGCATCATCGACATCCCGAAGCCCGAATGCAACATTATTCCGTATCGTGTCATCGATCAAAAAGACACTCTGCGGAACATAACCCACGATCCCTGCCCATGCTTTGGGCATCGTATAGATATCGATCCCGTCCATATACACGCTTCCCTTTGCAGGCGTCAAAAGACCTAATATCACATCAGACAAGGTTGTCTTGCCCGATCCGGAAGTCCCGATCAGTGCAACACTCTGCCCTTTATGGATCTCAAATGACACCCCGTCCAGTACCGGTCTTGTCTGCCCCTCATACTTCCACACGATATTCTCGACTGATACCACTTCCTGAAACGCGGCTGTCGTGCCGATTTCTAATCCGCTACTTCTGCGCCTGCTTTCCTCCGCACACGCTTTCTCATATTGCTGTGCTTCCATAACATTATCGAACACATTATCCAGCCGCGGTTTATTATATACGATCCCTGTAATACGATTTGAGATCTTGCCGATCGAGGGGAGAAGCTTGAAGGCTGCCATCGCAAATGATCCCAGCTTTGGAACAAATGCAACCATATCAACCCCCATCAGCAGACGGATCAGCACGATCCCGATCAGGCCGCTGAGACAGACGCCTTCCACGATCCTGTCGGGAGAGCTGTTGACAAACTCATAATTTCGCTGCGTTTTTCTGACTGTCTCGGATGCTGCATCATACTCTTCGATAAACAGCTCCTGCCGCTGCATGGCATACAGCTCCTTCACGCCACTGACCGTCTGATATATCGCTTTATTTTTTGCCGCATGCGCATCCATGTAGATTCGTCCCAGCCTTTTCATCAAGGGCTTAAACAGCAGAACGATCCCCATCATGACCGCGAGAATCAGCACAACAGCTGCCACTGCTGTCAATGGTTCCGTATAAATGATATAGGCAGCGATCAATATTGTAGCAAGCATCTCCGCCAGGATTGTAAACAAATTGGAAAGTATGGTATACACACCCTCAATGTCTTCATTGCATCCGCGCAGAATCTCTGCCATGTTTACATTCATAAAAAAAGTATACGGTCTGCTCATATAAGAATGCAGCATTTTGATCGACAGTTCTTTCTTTACCCTGGTACTGTAATCATACGAAACATAGTAAGAAAACACCATAAACACATTTTTCAGAATATATACAAGGATCAGTCCGACTCCAACTAAGATCAAAACGCCGTTTGCAGTATCAATTCCAAGTATACGGATGACCGGCTGCAGATATTGGGATTCCATGAGTGTCTCCGGTGTCAGGATCGCCTGCAGAAACGGTAATACCGCAGAAACTCCCAGCAGCTCAAAACCAGAACCGATGATAATGACAAGCAACACAACAACAGCACGTTTTTTCTGCTTATCCGGCAATATATATACCAGCTCCTGTATAATTTTCTTCACCGCTGCTAAATTATTCTTCATGATTTCCCCACCTTAACTGCTACCGCTTTTAAATGCCCAGTTCCCTCAATCTCCGCTCCATGCTTTCCATCGTGTCAAACTGCCCCATGTCCATCCATGCATTCTCACCGATCGGATATACGCCAATCTTCTGGTCATCCTCTTTCATTCGGAGTAGAATATCCGGCATGCCGATCTTCTCGCCGTCTGCCACATAACGATAAACATCCGGTTCTAAAATGTAATATCCTGTGTTCGTAAAAAACGACAGACTTGGCTTCTCCTCAAAGGAAGAGATTTCCCCACCTTCAGTGAAGTTGACCACGCCGTAAGGTATCACATAATTTTTTAACGAACACACCATTGTCACTTTGTTTCCCTGCTGCCTGTGATGCTTAATGATCTTCCTGACATCCTCCAGGATAAGGACGTCGCAGTTTGTCAGCACAAATGTTTCCGACACCATATCCCGCAGTAAAGATATCCCTCCGCCCGTCCCAAGCGGTGTATCTTCGTCACAGAATTTTAAACTGTACTGTGTATCAAGGTCATTAAAATACGCCTTGATCATATTTTTCTTATGATTTACGATCATATAAAAATTCTGGCATCCTATATGCTGAAAAGAATGGATGATCCGCTCCGTGATCGGGATATCTGCCACGGGTATCAACGGCTTTGGCAATATCTTGGTATAGGGATAGAGTCTGGTTCCCAGCCCCCCTGCCATGATGACAACAGGAACATCGACACTGTCCCCCCGAAGCACAATCTCATTTTCATTCCACAACACAATGCTGTGGATCATCCCAGCATCATCTACGATCGGAAGCGCGTCGATACACTGTTCACGCATATACTGAAGTGCCTGTTGTCTTCCCGCCCCCACCAGATATTTTGGACTGTAATTGGCAGCGTTCTTTACAGCGGCATTCAGATCGCCTTTCTGCAATATCCAGCGCCGGATATCGCCATCCGTCAGTGCCGCCAGCAATTTCCCCCCCTCCGCAACAAACAAAACCTTTGTCGCTGCCTGGTCAAGGTACTCCATCGCACCTAATATCGTTTCGTCTTCTTTGATTATCATCTTCTCGATATCTACTGCCATTGTCCTCCATCATATATCCCGGGAACTGTATGCCGATAACCCTGACGCGACTGTCCCTTTTCAAACGCTTACGGTGTTGATACAGTCCCTTTCCATATGCCTCTGTTTATACATTATAAATATCGGTCTTATATTTCTCCATATTGTTTCTCAGAAATGCGATCGTCTCCGCCAGTCCCTGCTCCAGTGTGTACATTGGCTGCCACTTCGTAAGCTCCCTAATCTTGGCATTGCAGCCCAACAGCCGGTTTACCTCGCTTTTTTCCGGGCGAAGCCTCTGCTCATCGCATATGATCTGTGCGTCTGGATTGATCTGCCGAATCAGCTCTTCTGCCAACGTTCCGATCGATATTTCCTTCTGTGTCGCAATATTGATCTCCTCCCCGATAGTCTGATCCGATTCAAAGATCGATATAAAACCATTCGCAGTGTCCTTTACGTAGTTGAAGTCCCTTGTCGGAGTAAGGGAACCCAGCTTAATCTCTGTCTTTCCCGCAAGCAGCTGGGTGATCACTGTCGGGATCACAGCCCTTGCAGACTGACGCGGTCCATATGTGTTAAACGGTCTCACGATCGTAACCGGCAAATTAAAGGATCTGTAAAAGGACTCCGCAAGCCTGTCCGCGCCGATCTTTGTCGCAGAGTATGGCGACTGTCCCTGAAACGGATGCTTCTCGTCGATCGGTACATACTGCGCTGTTCCATACACCTCGGAAGTCGACGTTATCAAGACTCGACGCGTTCCCAGCTCCCTGGCTGCCTGCAGCACATTCAGCGTTCCTTTGATATTCGTGTCCACATACGTATCTGGCGAGTGGTAACTAAACGGGATCGCGATCAGCGCGGCGAGATGAAATACCGCCTCAGCTTCCTGCATCGCTACCCGCACACCATTGGGATCCCGGATATCCCCCTGAAATATCTCTACATGCTCCATAACCGATCCGGGAAGTGTGTCAAGCCATCCCCATGTATTAAAGGAATTATAATAGACAAACGCTCTGACCTCATATCCCTTTTTTACTAATTCCTCTACCAGATGGCTGCCGATAAAACCATCTGCACCTGTAACTAATACTTTCATATTATTTGTCCACCCTGCTCTATTTTTTTCCACTTATAATATCTTCAAGCAATACCCGTGCATTCTCTTCCGCATTCTCTTTCCATATGAAGTCAACTGCACTCCGATCGATACTTTCCTTTACAGCCAATAATCCTTCCAGCTCATCTACACTGTGAAACACCTTCGCCAATCCTATATTGATCAGCGGCTGAATGTATTGTATCCATTCCGGTCGATACATCACATACCTTTTTACATCAAATACCGCTGCTTCAAATAGAACTGTCGATATAGCTGCCACATGGTGTTTTGCCCCCGCAAGCAGTTCATACAGATTCATCTCCTGCGGAATGATCCGTATTTCAGGATAATCATCGAAAATAGAATACAGTTCACGTAAATGCGGGTACTCCCGCGGATGCGGCTTAAAGCAGATCTGATATCCTCTCTGTGTATTCCTCTTGTAGAAATCGATCACAAATTGTGCTTGTTCAATCCCTATTTCATCAGAATAAAATACAATAGTCTTCTCATCCGGCGATATACCGCTATACTTTTTCCGCTGACAGTCCAGATAAGGATTGCCGACTGCTATTGCCTGCATACAATCCGGTAATTGAATATACTGATTCCAAAAATCCCCGTACGTAAAAAGGAAATCCGGAAGCACCTTTCCCTCATCTGTCAAGTCCTTGTAATTGTATGCCTCATGATTGCTGATCAAACCATGTTCCAACTCTATAACCGGCACATGGAGTTTATGCGCAATCTCGTATAAAGGAAACAATACACTCTCATAATGATCCACTACAACAATCACTCTGGGTTTTACTTTCTTTATCAGCCAGAGATAGTACCTTCCATACACTCTATGATGGATAACGACGTCCCTGACCGACTGGATCATCTGCGCCTTCGGTATCTCAACATGAAATCGGCTATATACCTTATCACACAAATCTCTAATAAACTGATCTTCTTGTGGATCTGCAAACATTGGAACCAATTTTGATAAATGATACTGAATTCCCTGATACAGTTTTGCAGCTGCAATACCGATCCCATCACATTCCGCACAGTCTTTACCTATGCTCTCCTTACCATAATAACACCTTTGAATTGAAAAGTGCTTATCAAACCTCCAGAAATCAAAATATGGATCCACCTGTTCGCCATCAATATACTGAGTGAACTGTTGATCCAAATACAGTAGATCACTCTGCTTCAACGAACCCCCTTTTTTCAGATCATACAGGCTTCCCTTAATTAATTTAACTAGTTCATTAAAATAATTTTTCTTCTTCTGTATCTGATCCCCAGTTGTTGCCTTTGTTTTCAACCTTATATTTTTTTTTCCGATGCTGCATCTAATATACTGCCAATAACTTACATTCTTATACTTCCGCGAAAACAGATCTTCATCTCTTTCAAATTCAAGGAATTCACTCAGCATATTATCCATACATTCCTACACTCCTGCTCCCAGCCCCCGCTGCACCTGCTCGCACACCCTGTCAATGTCTTCCTCGGTCAGATACGGATGCATCGGCAGTGACAGGCACTGTACACATATGTTCTCTGCGGTCCTGCAATTCAGCTCCCTCGGATACTTTTCAAATGCTTTCTGCATGTGCATCGGCTTTTTGTAATATATTGCGCTCGGTATTCCCGCCGCAGCCAAAACATCCATGACACTTTTTCTCTGTTTAGCATCCGCCAGACATATCGCATACTGTGCCCAGCTGGATCTCATACCTTCCCTGACAACCGGAGTTTTGACAAGATCCTGCAGTCTGCTGGTGTACGCGTCCGCCGCCTGATTGCACAGCGCAACTTCCTCATCAAAAAACGCAAGTTTCTCCATCAGGACCGCTGCCTGAAGAGTGTCAAGTCTGGAGTTCATGCCAATCCGCACATTGTCATACTTGTCCTCCCCTTTGCCGTGCACCTTATAGGAACGGATCAGCTCCGCCCACGCGTCATTGTCCGTGAACACAGCACCTCCATCGCCATAACAGCCAAGCGGTTTTGCCGGAAAGAAAGAGGTCGTGGAGATATCCCCAAAGCTGCAGGCTTTCCTGTTTCCAATACTTCCGCCAAATCCCTGTGCCGCATCCTCGAGAACCAGCAGATGATACTTGTCCGCGATCTGCCTGATCCGCCCATAATCCGCGGGCTGTCCAAACAGATCGACCGCCACAATGACTTTCGGATGCAGATCGGTCTGTTCGATCACGTACTGTATCGCCGTCTCCAGGCTTTCGGGACTCATATTGAAGGTATCTGCGTCAATATCTACAAATACCGGCACAGCCCCCACCGTCGGCACGACCTCTCCGCTTGAAAAAAAAGTGAAATCCGGCACAAATACTGCATCGCCCGCGCCTACTTCCCATGCCATCAGCGCAAGCTGCAGGGCATCGGTCCCGTTTGCGCAGGAGATACAATGTCTGACACCTGTATAATCCGCAAGCTGCTGCTCCAGCTGTCTTACCGCACTCCCGTTAATGAAATCCGTCTGCATAAGCACCTTCTGTATCGCCGCATCGATCCCAGCCCTGTGCCGCTGGTACTGCACCTTTAAATCCCGAAACTCCATATTAGACATCCCTTCCCTGGCAAACTATGATTTGCCCTTGATAAAAATATGCTTGACTTTCCTGCAAAATTGATACAGATTTTCGCTGTTTGGATAATCCTTCTCTGTCTTATATGGCAGCGTCAAGATCTTCTTCCATTCTTCCTCTGTGATATCCAACTTTTTCAGGACATAGTCCTTCTCCTCCTCCATGTCCTGCTCTGTGCTTGGAGACATCGCCATTTCCCGCAGTCCCTCTTCCCTGGTCATCTCACCTCCGACGATCAGGCTCGATATGTGATCCCTTCTCTTATCCCATCCGTACCTTTGGGGGAGATATGTCTCCTGAAAAAACTTGGTGAACCGGGATTCATAATGCTTTCCGCCATAATACTTCCACCCAAATTCTCTCTCCAGCGTCTCGATCGCCATCTTTTTGGAGTAATCGATATAATTTAACGGTTTGACGATGGATACACTCTTCCACTCTCCTATCGAAATATAGCGTTTGAAAAAGTTCTCATGCGGATATTTTTTTAAGCTGATCTTTCCCCTTCCACACTGTTTGTAGATCCCCTTGATATTGATCCAATCCCCTGCCGGATACTGATACGCCTTGGACAGAATCCCCTCTGTCGCATAATTGTCTCCCCGCAGCACGTATTTTGTGTGGAACTTCTTGATCATCTGGTTCGTTGCAGCAACAAAACAGTGATCCTGTGGGACATCAACCTTCGCCATCCCCGAGAACATATATGCCCTCTGCAGTTCTTTCATCGTCGGCCAGTCGATCACCACTGTGTGCAGGTCATATCCCAGCTTGCTGCACATGCTCTCGATATTCTGTACTGCGAGCTCCGAATTCCAGCCTGCATCCACATGCACTGCCAGGACACGCAGTCCGTACTGCTTTGCCAGATATGCCAGATATGAACTGTCCACCCCGCCGGATATTCCCAGCAGGCAGTCGTATTCCTTGCCCTTCCCGTCTTCCTTTATCTTGTTAAAAACAGACTCCAGATATTTCGTGCCCTGCTTCCTTTTATACGCCATCTTCTTTGCAACCGCATCAAAATCATGGCAGTAGTTGCAAACCCCGTTCTCGTCCAATACCAGGTTTGGATCGCTTGTCGTATCCATGATACATCTCTTACATATCTTATATTCGCCCATCATTCTGCTCCTCAAATATATTGCTCTGGATCAGCTCCCTCTCCTCCGGGAAGTTGATCAGTACCGCATCCCTGCTGCCAAAATAAACAAACAAACTGCCAGCCGCCACCGCATGCGCTCCCACGTCGAGCGCGCTCTTGAGATCCTTTAGACCGGCGGCACCGCCGCAGGCGATCACCGGGATCTGTACATGCCTGGCAATCTCCGAGATCATTTTAAGGTCATATCCCTTTTTCATCCCGTCCCGGTCTATGGAGTATAAAAGGATCTCCCCTGCCCCCAGCTTTTCGGCTTTCACTGCCAGCTCCACAGGGGTAAATCTGGACTTTTGTGTTCCGTCCATGATATAACAGGTTTCCTTGCCAAGACCTTTTTTATAATCAATGGAGGCCACGATGCTCTGGCTTCCGAAATACGCAGCCGCCCTCTCAAACAGATCAAAATCCTGCACGAGCGAAGTGTTCAGCACTACCTTCTCAAACCCCATATAAAAGATCTCCCTGATCTGCTCAAAGGTCGTGATCCCCCCTCCATAGCTTAAGGGCATAAACGCCTCCGTCGCCATGTTCCTGAGCAGATCCATCCCGGGCGCCCTGCCCTTTTTTGATGCCGATATATCAAGAACACACAGTTCGTCTACACCCTTCTCGTTAAAGATCTTGATCGCATTGATCGGATCACCCAGATAGTTGGGATTCTTGAAGCGCTTTGTCTTTACCAGATTTCCCTCATCGATCAACAAAGTCGGAATTATCCTTGGTCTACTAATCACTGTGCGCATTCCTCCACAAAATTTTTTAACAGCCTCATGCCAAACTGATGGCTTTTTTCCGGATGGAACTGTACCCCGTAGATCTGTTCCTTCACCACAGCCGCCGCAAACGGATAACCGTAATCACAAGTCATCAGCACATTGCCGGCATCGTCGCACTTTGCGTGATAGCTATGGACAAAATAATAGCGCTGTCTCCTGTCAAGATCCTTCACGATCGGAGCGTTTTCATTGACGATCTCAATATAATTCCAGCCCATGTGCGGGATCTTATAACTGTTGTCTAACTGGAATCGAACGTTGTCAAAGGGGATCAGCCCTAATCCTTCTTCCTTACCTTCCTCACTGCGCCGCCCCAGCAGCTGCATGCCAAGGCAGATGCCGAGCAGCGGCTTTTTCCTGTCCCGGGCAAAATCGATGATCGGCTCGACCAGACCATATTTTTTTAGATTGTTCATCCCTGTATCAAATGCGCCGACGCCAGGCAGGATCAATTTGTCAGCCTTCTCTATCACGTCCAGTTCCCGGCTGATCAGGACATCTTTTTGCCCCACTTTATTCAAAATATTCCGTATGGAACCTACATTTCCCATATCATAATCAAGTATCACTATCATCGCTATGCACCTGCTATTCTATCATCAGCATCTCTCAGTAATGTTCCCGTGCTCATCAACCGTCCCGCAGATACGCGCCGGAACCCCCATAGCTAATGCAAAATCCGGTATATCCTTTGTCACAACGCTGCCTGCCGCCACCATGGCATATCTGCCGACAGTATGTCCGCAGATAATGGTCGCGTTTGCGCCGATACTTGCGCCTTCTTTGACCAATGTCTGCCGATAGTGCTCTTTTCCCTTGGGATACTGCGCCCTCGGCGTCAGATCATTCGTGAACACGCAGGAGGGACCGAGAAATACCCCGTGTTCTATTGTCACACCCTGGTATACCGAGACATTATTCTGGATCTTGACTCCATTGCCGATCCTGACATCATCCGCGATATTGACATTCTGCCCCAGTGAACACCGCTCTCCGATGGAAGCCCCCGACTGGATATGGCAAAAGTGCCATATCTTGGTGCCTTCCCCAATCTGAACATTCTCATCAACATAACTGCTCTCATGCACAAAATATGCCATCTCAAAACCTTCCCTCAAAATCGATCGTCGCACACTGGTCAAGCGGAAGCTGTACAATGCTTCCTTCAGCCGCCGACTTGTAGATCGCAAGAACCAATTCCAGAGCTCGTTTGCCGGCTTCGGCATCGACATAGGGCGCCCGATCCTCCTGGATCGCTTCCATCACATCCGCATACAGTGGTGTGTGTCCGTATCCATATACGTTTGGCGGATTTTCATGAAACTGCCGCTTTACCTGTTCGGGATCATCCAGCATATCCGAAAAATTCCATTCCTCTATGACGTTCACCGATGTGCCGCCCGCTTTTATCGTCCCTTTTTCGCCAAACAGATACAGGGTCTCCTCGAGATTTCTGGGGTACACGTTTGTTGTCCCCTCTATGATCCCATATGCCCCGTTCTTAAAATGGATCAGTGCGATCCCCAGATCCTCCGCCTGAATATAATCGTGCTTCAGACGGTCTGTCATCCCGACTACACAGTCAATCTCATCCCCCATCATCCAGCGCAGCAGATCGATATTGTGAATGCATTGATTCATCAGCGCACCGCCGTCCTGTTGCCACGTGCCGCGCCATTTTGCACGGGAATAATACTCGTAATCCCTTGCCCACCTGATATGCGCCGTCCCGTAGAGCAGTTTCCCGAACCGCTCCATCTCGACAGCCTCCCGAATTTTCTGAATGGACTTATTAAAACGGTTTTGATGACATGCGCACACCTTGACTTGATATCTGGCAGCAGCCGCTATGATCGCATCCGCATCCGCTATTGACAGTGCGATCGGCTTTTCAATAATGCAGTTGCATCCGTTTTCTATACAGAACAATGCGATCTCTGCATGTTTTCCGCTTTCCGTACAGATTGCCACAAGATCTGGCTTTTCTTCTTGCACCAGTTCCTTGTAGTCCCTGTACCGTCTGGTGTCCGCACCAAGCCTGAACTTGAGCGCTTTGTCTTCCATACACGTCGGATCAGTATCGCATATCGCCACGATCTCAAGCTCGTTATTCTTCGCTGCCACAATGTGATTTGGTGATATCCTGCCGCACCCTATCAATGCATATTTCATAGTCTATATCCCTTTTCTATATTTTTATACTGCACCTTCCGTTTCATCACACCTCATCCAGCACCAGGCGTGACAGCGGCGTATCATATTTTTCCCGATGTCTGCGTATGATCGCCTGCATCTGCTGCCTGTAATCCGCGCTCTGAAAGACCATTCCTTCCTTTAACCTGTCATAGTTTGTACACGAATCAATCAGCAGGAGACTCTTTCCGCATTTGACCAGCACACTGTCCTCCAGGATACTCACCACAGTACCGTTTGCCTCGGAATCATACAGATAACCGACATCCTCTGCCACAACCGGACGCGACGACCAGATAGTAAACTCAATGCCATCACAGACCGTGAATGCTCCCGGATACGGTTTGGTCAATGCCCTTACCATATTGTTGACCTCGACCGCATCCCTGTTCCAGTCGATCATGCCGTCTTCCTTTTTTCTCTGCGGGAGATAGTAGCCTTGCTCGCTCTGTACAGTTCCTTCTCTGCGCGCGATCCGTCCGTTCTCGATATTTTTTAAGATCATGTCCGCCTTATACAGATTGATCTTGACATAACTTGTCAGAATATTGTCTGTGGGTGTGTACGAAAACTCCCTTGTATCGATCACCGCACCGCTATCTGTACCTTCCTCGATCCAGAAAATGGACAGACTAAAATGTGTCTCGCCCATCATGAGCGCCCAGTTCTGAGGGCTTCTTCCCCTTCCTCTGGTTATCCCCTCATGACTTCCATGCGCCCCTATGACACCAATACTGCATTGTCTGATAAACCACGAGGGTATCAGCCGCTGCCAGCTCGCCACGATGATCAGATCGATATCCAGTTTTTCCAGCACTTCCCGGTCTCTTGCCGCTGACAGATTGTAGGTACTTAATCTGATACATTCAATACCTCTCTCCCTGCAGAAGTCTATATAGTCATGATATTCCGGCGTCTTGTTGTCTCCGTCCTCATTCAACGTAATGATCCCCTTGACCGGCATCCTGGCACAAAGGATCTCCGAGAGAAGCTTTCCATTCAATGTCGCATTTAAAAGATAAATATTCATCGTATTTCCCCAATCCCCATAATGTCCGGCAAATCGGAGATATTCTCTGTCAAAACCTGATATCTCTCTGCATTTGCACTGTTCACAAAAGATCTGACTGACTCCCCCATGTCGGTCTCATCTGTATCATACCAGAACGGGTGCACCAGTATCTGTATCCTGTCGTGCTGTCCGCTCCGGATGATCTCCTCAACCGGTTCGCGCCAGCAGTGCCTTGAATCCGAAAAATATTTGAACGCATTAAAAAACTGGTCACTGTACGTGTTCACCATGCCCGGAATCTCGAGGTCGGAACGCAATATATTTTTGCTTGGTCTGTGCATGGAAACTTTTGTGACCGGCACCCCTACAGCCTTGGCAAGGATCCCTGCTTCCTCCAGGATCCTTTTACGGATCAGCTCTATATTGCCCATCTCTTCCGGATATCTTGCCTCGTCAAAATGCAATCCGATCTCATGCCCACATCTTCTGATACCGTCGATCAGGCTTCTGCTGTTCCTGGAAAACACATTATAAAAATCGGAGGTCAGCAACACAAAATAAGTGCTCCTGATACCTTCCTTCTGTTCAACAGATGCCAGCCTGCCGGCATCCTGCAGCTTAAAATCCACATCGTGGCGCAGGATCGCACATTTATCATACTCCGCAAAATTGTCGTACGATGCAAACTGATAACCCGTTTCCCGCAATAGTTGTATTAAATCAACATATGATTCATATGAGAATCGCATAGTACCTCCGATATCAATCTGTGTTCCCCTCTGTTATAAAATCCACCACCGGTTTCATAACAACAAACATATCCACTTTTTCCTTCGCGTATGTGCGGATCTTATCCCTGAGCGCTTCCCTTGACCCGTATTTCTTCAGATTATCCTCATAGAAGCGGACTACCTTTTCGATATCCACTGTCGAGTCATCATTTGCGAACCCCAGATAGAAATCGACGTCATCCTTTCCAAAGGAATCCTCATAGCAGCCCGAGACAGCAGGAAGCCCTTTTGCCAGATACTCTTTCATTTTCAATGTACTGCTGATGGTTATGCCTGCCTTATAAAACGCAAAGGCTCCCATCGCAATATCCGCACGATCGTAGATCGCATCGAGCTCTTTGCCGGTCTTCTTTCCGTAAAAGATCACATACTTTTCCAGATGATACTTCTTCACCAGACTTTTGTACAGATCAAGCTCCCCGCCTTCTCCTACCATATGGAATTTCACGATCCTGCGCCCGGAATCCGCACCGTTGTAGTAATCAGCCAATCCCCGGATACATCTCTCATACCCGTGCACTGGCAAGCAGGCAGATACAGCGATCAGATTGATCACTTCCTCATCCTCGTGCAAAGAGACCGGGGCGATCGCATCCACCATGATTCCATTGTGGATCTTTAGTGTCGGAATCCCAAAAATTGTGTCATCGTCCGTTAGGATCGCTATCCTGTCAACAAGTTTCTTTAAATGTCTCCTCCTAAACACATCCTTATAATAAAACGGCCACATCGTCTTACTCGCCAGCAGTTCCCCTTTGTACGGATATGTGGGAATTTCAAGTATGATCTTTACATGCGGATATTTTTCTCTTATCCTTTTTATAAAATAATAGTACCTGCGATCAAGCGCCCTGTGACGAATGTATACGAAAGCAGGATCATCTATCTGCGTAAACGCAGCATCGTAATCCATGGCATACGAACCAAATGGCAGTCTACTCAGTATTCCCTGAAACACGCTGATTTTTTCCTTCTTGACGACGATTTCTGAAACATCAAAATATCTTCTTAACACAGACATCTGACCGTCAATTTTCCGCCTTACGCCAGCCTGGTTTTTATGCAATTCTAAGTGAATGTAATACCCTTTTTTCATCATAGTTTATTTGTCAATCTTTGTCAATATTTCCGAACTCACTGGTCGGAATATTGCAAGACCTCCCTGATTACCTCCCGAAACCGTTTTTTACACCTGTCCATACTATAATATTCCGCGCGCTCCTGCGATGCCCGGCTATATCTCGCTCTTATTTCATCAGAAGACATCATCTGCAGCCACGCATCTGCAAATTCTTCCTGCATCGTTTCCTTGGAAACCTGTTTCCTTGTGTAAGAGGGAACCAAAATACCATATGGCGCAAACAACATCCCTTTTACATCTCTTTCATCCAAAGAAACTCCAAGGATCTCCCTTGGTCCAGTCTTACAATCCGTATGGATCACCGGCAGGCCACATGCCATCGCTTCCACCAAAGAGTTTGGAAACCCCTCATGCCTTGTACACGAAACATATAGCTGACACTTGCGTATATAGGCAAACGGATTTTCACGCAATCCGAGCAGCAGAACCTGTTCTGTCAAATGCCGTTTCTGAATCAGTTGTTCCAGCTCTTCTTTTATCTCTCCCTCACCCAGAATTATTAAGGCACTGGTTTTATCTTTCCGGTACACCTGCGAAAAGATATCGACCAGCTCTTCATATCCTTTTTCATACCCCAGTCTTCCAACTGCAACTGCTGTTTTATGATTCTGGATAAACTCGTCTGTCTTCTTGTCAATCGTCTCATTGGCAAACTTCTCGATTTCCACAATATCATATGGATTTTCGATCACATTGATTTTTTCTGCATCGAGATGATAGTATTCTATAATTTCCTTTTTTAATTCCTGCGAGGCGGGTATTACTCTGTCTGCCTTTTTTAAACACCTTCGCAAGATCACAAATTTCAATTTCTCTCTCCAGGTTTTGCACAATTCCATGCCATAATATGCTCGAATGCTTGCCATTTTCTTCGCTTTTCGATTGCAGACGCAATTAATAATATTCGGAACATCCAAAAAGCTGATCACACAATCTATACGATACTTTCTGATCGCCTTGTTGATATGAACAAAGGCATGCATCGCATTCACTATATACCGCTCATTGCCGCATCCCAGATCGACGATCGTGCCAGAACACTCATAGAAAATCTTTTTTCCTTCTATCAGAAAAATATATAATACATATTCCTTGTCCAGCTCCTTAGATATCCTGGACACCACCCGCTCTGCACCGCCGCCGCACAACGAATTGATAAACAGTGCCACTCTCTTTCTTTTCGCCATATCAAACCATCAGCCTCTCCTGATCCTCTCAAATACCATGAATTTTGAGATCAGATTCCTATTCTACGATCACCCGGATCCAATCCTGCACAACCGCCTGGATTCCCAGCATATCTCTTCTTTTCAGACTCTGATCCCGATAATACTGGTTTTTCTCTTTATCCTGCAACAGAAGCAGGATCGCCTCCGCCAGTTGCTGCTCCGCTGCCTCCAAGGGCTCTGTTCCCTTGTACATCGTGCCACTGCACAGAGGCGTCAGGATCCCATATGCCGTCTCCGTGATCTCTGTGACCTGTGCCCCCATGACCTCCATTTCCGGCGCTAAGATCTCCCGCGCACCCGAATGAAAATCCGTCGCGATACACGGTGCCCCGCAGCAGACCGCCTCCGCCAGCGCGTTCGGAAACCCCTCGTACATGGAGGGGAGGACAAACACTTCCGCCTGCGCGTCATACCAGAACGGATTGTCGCTGAATCCTGCTAAAAGCACTTGCTTCTCAAGGTGATACAGCTCGATCAGCCTTTTTAGATACGGCTCGCAATCCCCGGTTCCGACCACACACAGCAGGGCATCCGGCTCCCGCGCTGCCACCTCTGAAAACGCTCTGATCAAGTGCCACTGTCCCTTCTGGCTATCGAGTCTGCCGACTGTCACCACCAGGCGCTTTCCCTCAAAAAGCATCGCATTCTCCGGCTTTCTCTGCGCCTGTTCCGCGATCTTTGCCACGTCGTAGCCATTTACGATCGTCGTGATCTGTTCATCCGGTATGTGAAAACGCGCCTTCGCATCCTGCTCGATCTCCCTGGAAACCGCCACGATCTTATCCGCATGGTTATAGAGCAGTTTCATCAGCGGCAGCGCGCTGAGACGATATAACAGCCCCGACTTTTCCGAGGTCATACTCAGCCGCATCGATATGATCGTCTTACAATATTTATTCCCAGATAATACATTGGATATGTTTGAACTGTCCAAAAAACTGATGCAGGCGTCATATTGCCCCTCCCGCTTCAACCGTTTCAGACGCCACATCCGCTTTATGATCGCCCACATCTGGTGGACAACCGATTTCCTGCTTCCCGGCTCTCCGATGTCCAGTGAGAGAAGGTTTCCCCGATACGGAAAATCGATAAAATCCCTGTTGTTCATCAACAAATCGATCTCCCAATCTTTCGGAAAATTCATTGTAATATTAGAAAGCGCCCTCTCTGCACCTCCGCCCGCCAATTCCCGGATGACAAATAACACTCTTTTTCTCATGAACTCTCCAGCCTCCACTGACTACTGGGGCACAAACTTAATAAAATCAAATTTCTGATCAGTCTTTACCGTCAACAGATAATGATCTGCATCCACCGAAAACTCCCCATGACCACCTGTAAAATCAAAGGAGGCTACCGTTGTTCCATCTGCATCCTCTATATATACATGTCCACTTCCGATTTCTCCGCCAGACACCTCCACCCTGAATGTGCCATGCGGTATCTTATCGATCCTTCCCCAATACCGGTCTGTTTCCGAATCATAATCAATAAACCGGCATTTTTCATATGACGGAAGCATACTGATATCATAAACAATAATATCATCCCGCCCAAATAACATATCTCTCTGCAATATCCCAATGCATTTTTCTAAACAAAACCTGATCCGGCTGAGTTCCAACAGTCTATGCGGTACATAGCCAAAATCCCCAAAACCGTTGTCATTGAACACGCAGTCAGCTTTGAAATAAGCCATCTCATTGGCGCCAATCTGCTCCATCAAAAAATCTGTACTTTCATCAGGGTGCGCGACAGCATACGATCTGCCGATCCTATTTACTGTAATCGCTCCATCTATCTCTTCTACCGTCGCCTGAACCTCTATCTCCTCTCTCGGTCTGTACGGGTACTTGATCACAATCCCGCCTGGTTCCCAGCATGTGTAGGAATCATACACACAATCAAACTGTGCTATCCCTCTGTCCAGACACCATTTTTCCGATACGACTCTCGTATCAAGCTGCGAATTTGTATACATAATATCCAGTAACACTGTACCTGCCAACAGATTCGTACCTGTCAATGCAATGCCGCATACAAGCATCGTTCTCAATGTATACTTTAGCGCGGGCTTACTCCGTATACATGCCCTCTCATAAGCGTACACCACACCTGCCCCAACCAGAAGGATCAAAGATACGTAAAACGGATATCCCCAGCGCAGGAAGTGCCTGTCCTGCAGACAGATCCCGATGATCTCGATCGGACCGATCAATAACAGCATAAATTCCGCACGCTTTTCCCTTATGGAACAGATGAGTCCTGCCACGACAAAGACAACAGACAGGATTCCCATGTGCGAGAAAAACCACAGAACATATATGTGCAGATTCTCACCAAATGTCGCACTATTCTCAGTTGCATAATCATTCGTGAGATGCGTGAGGGTCTTAGCGATATCCTGGATATTTAAAACCAGATTAGGCGCCGTCAATGCTGCAATGACAACGATGACCATGATCGAAAAAGCACCCTGTGTGAAAACCTTCATATACTGCTTATTTCTAATCTGCTTAATGATCACCGCTATCGCTATGATCGCACATGACACAATCCCATGCCACTTATCATACAGAGCCAGTACTGTTATGAACGCCATTGCTGACAGCCATTTAAAATCCCTGTTTTCCTCCAGATAGTGAAACGCACACAATATGCAGACGCATAAACACAATCCCACGAATGTATCATTCACTGCACAGTGTGCAGCATGGATAAATGGCGGGAAAACTGCCATCAACGCCGCTCCCACTGTTCCTGCATGTCTTTTCAGATAATTGCCGATCAGAAAAGCACACGCAACAACCCCGACGCTCAATATCGCCATATAAGTTCTTGTGATGACCACATAGGTCAGCATCCCGACTTCGCTGCCCACCATTTCACCGACAACCATCACCAGCCTAAAAACGACTGAAAGAACCCTGCTGGTGATCTGCGAAGGTGCCTCCAGCTCATCAGACATAAATGTGCAGTTCTCAGCCATCGCGACAGGCGGACGCACCACTTTCCCCTCGTCCGGATGAAAGGTCTGTCCTGCCCCCCAGTTAACTCCTGCGATCCTGACCACAAATGCTGCTGCAATGATGACCCAGAATAATTTTCGGTCAACTGTCCCTATATGATAATCAAATCTGTCTGCCGTCGTTACTTTCTTATGTCTGGCATACATTTTTACAACACACATCAGACCTGCCGCTGTCACAGCCATAACAGAACAATACACGGCATTCGGTGAAACACTGAGAAACGCCGCTTCGAGAACATTTACCGAATATCCTAAATAATAAGCGTATATAAACGTCGTCAGCAAAATGTTGATAAGAAACGTTTTTATAAATGCCTTTTTCTTGTGATCCACGAATACCCACAGGAAGAAACTGCACAATATACTAACTATCACTGGCATAACTTGATTCCTGCCCTCTCTTCAATGTAACCTCCACCTGGTACAGTCCTTAAAGCGTATATCCGCTTTTTAAGGCATACCTCAATATCCGGTCCAGCCGCCACAGAAAATAACGCTGCATCCATCTGGTTCTCACATACGGAGTCTTGCTGATCATGATCTCCATACTGTGGAACATCATAACCCCTTCATCCAGACCGCTTTTGGTCATCTGACGTACGATCCGCTTCAATTCCAGACATGTCATGTGCGTCGGTCGGAGCCACTTGTAAAAAAGCCAGTTATCTGGCAGCAGCCTTCCAAAGATCCCCCATCGCTTTCCATAGATCGTAACCGGCTTTTCTATAATACCGCTAAAATCAGACTCTCCGTTTGCCCTTTTCTGCAGGCTCTCCCGCGATATCTTGTATCTCCTCATTGGCGCCTTGCTGTGGTCTGGACCTCCCTTGGATGTCCAGTCAATATGCGGCGTAACAGAACTGTCGTAACGATATCCCAGCTCCCGCAGGGTCTGTATCGTTTGCGCGTCTGCCCCGAAACGTGCAGCCCTGTACCAGACCGGCTTAACACCTGTTTTCTCACGGATCAGTCCTGTCAAATTTTTTAATTTCTCTTTCTCGACCTCATCTGTATAGTCTGAGCAAGGATATTTTGCCGTCTCTTTCTCGATCCCTTTTCCCCAGATACTGTCCGGCTCAATGTACTCCGGATGCAGATGTGCCCCGATCACTGCCCCCTTTTGCACCTCTTCCCTCAAAACCGCAACACAGCGCGCATCATACAACACCTCCGGCGAAACAAAATAAACCGGATGCACATCATACCGATCCCAGATCGGCCGGAGCAGCTTAGGAATCCCTTCTATCACAGAGGAGTACTCGGGTGGGTAATGTTTTCCCCAGTGTTCGTCGTTATCCATCTCCGTATCCAACGTCACATAAATTCTCTTCATCTCAGTATCCCTTTTTGATTGAGCCAGTTGGTAAATCCATTCACATCGCCCTTGAAAAACAGCTGCACAAACTTGTCAAAAATCCAATAAAATATCCTATAGAATCCCCTGATCCTGAAATACGTATAACTGTCTATCAATTCCCCGCCAAATTTCTTTTTGAAGTGATAATGCCTGTAATAATAAGACTCTTTATCCTCTGTCGGCACGCAGCCGCCAAGATCAAAATATTGAAAACCCTTTTCGCGGTAAGCCTTGATCGCCTCCCACAAAATGATCTCATTCGCATTGAGTTTGTGCTTTGTCGCACCATACTTGTATCTCACAGTCTTCCCGTCACTCGACTCGATAAACGCGCATGCCCCCAGATACTCGCCCTCTGCCGACAATGCATAATATCCTGTAAGGCTCTCCAATTCTTCCTCATGCAAAAGCGGGATACCCTTCTCCCTGCAGAACTCCTGCTGAAACGCCATATACTGCTTTTTCTCGGCATCCGTGCAGAGTCTATGGACTGTGACACCGTCGCGGATCGCTTTATTGATCGCGTACCGCGCAGATTTGTACTCAAATTTTGAAAAAATCGCTTCCTCTTCTTTTGAAATATCCAATAGAAATGTTTTCGTTTCCTGGCGAAAATCAAACTGATCCTCCTCCAAGATCTCATTTGTATGCAGAGCTGCTATAGCATGCTTGCTTTGTGCAAAACACTCTGTATCAAACCATATATCGTGAATGGTCAGAAAAGCCACTCTTTTTTTCCTCTCCATTCCCGTTCCTCCCTGCTACTACAAAATGTTCCAGAATTTTTTAGCACTTCTTCCAAGCAGAACAGTACTGTATCTTCGCGTCAATACCTGTCCGAAAAGTCTGCTATACCGACGTTGTCTCAATATAAAACATCAGTCCACAATCGATCTCCGATCTTCATGCGGCAGATAAAATTTATGATCGGCTACAGTCACATAGGCTCCTGTGTTCCCAGGATAGGCAGCAGCCCGGATGCGCCTTTCGATCTCAGCTTCGTCATGCTTCTGAGGATCGATCTCAAACAATCCCAACATTTCTTTGCGCGTAAACGGTTTGCGTTTCCATGTTTCATTTGATACCGGCAGCGGGATATCCTGTGAAATATACGACAATATTTTTTCGTAGCAATACAGCAGATGGTTCATTGATTTTAATTTCAGCGTCTCTACCGTTTCAAAAGGAGCGATATCAAAATAAGACGTCATAATGATGTCACCGGAATCAACTTTCTCCTTCATATAATGAGCCGTAACACCGTACTTGCTGTTATTCTCATACAGCGCAAAATTGTAACAGCCGATACCAGGATATTCCGGGGAACCCGGATGAAAATTGATGGCAGCCGTTCTTGCTGAATCCAAAAGTGTACCCGGGATGATCCATGGCGACACAAATGATATGATATAGTCCGGATGATACGTGCACAACTTTTCATCCAGCGGATCCCCCACCTTGCCCCGCACTGATATATACTCGCCGCTCTCAAAACAGCTCCTCAGCATTGCCTCCGCGTAGTCGCAAAATACGTTCTGTTCTTTCGAAAACAAAAGCACTTTTATAGTATCCATTTTTCCCCCTGTTGAAAAATATACTCCCAAAACAGATGCGGATCACTGTATATTTTCCAAATTGCATAAAATTTCCAACTACGTTCTCAATTTACCACAAATGCACATGTTATGCAATAAGTTTTTGGAAAGCCGCACTGCAAAAGCTGCATTGAAAGGAGATCAGCCGTGGTGCGCAGCGCTGACCTCACTCCGCCGGGTTCACATGCACCATGATGTGCTTCACCCTGGCAAAGTTCCCCTCGATCGAGTCGTGCACGCGCTCTGCGACGCCGTGGGCCTCCCGGAGGGAACCGTCCCCGTCCGCGCGGATCTCGATATCGACGTAGATCTTGTTCCCGAATACTCTTGTGCGGAGCAGGTCGACGCCGAGGACGCCCTCCTGCGCCAGGGCACAGTTCTTTAGTTCGTTCTCCGTCGCCTCGTCGCACGCCTTGTCGACCATCTTGTCGACTGCGTCCCGAAAGATGTCGTAAGCCGCCTTCGCGATGAAGAAGCAGATGCACAGGCTCGCGGCGGCATCGCAGATCGGGTAGCCAAGTCTTGCCCCCGCAATGCCTGCCAGCGCACCCACGGAGGAGAGCGCGTCCGAGCGGTGGTGCCACGCGTCAGCCATCAGCGCGCTGGAATCGATCTTTTTCGCATTGTATCTGGTATACCAGTACATGGCCTCCTTCACGGCGATGGAGATGAGCGCCGCAATGAGCGCCATAGCTCCGGGGACTTCGAGGTTTGCGTAATCCCCGGACAGGATCTTGCCCACTGCGCTGTAACCAATCCCCAACCCTGTGACTGCCAGTATCGTCGCGAGCACGATCGCCGCCACGCACTCCATGCGCTCATGTCCGTACGGGTGTTCTTTGTCAGACTGTTTGCTGGATATCCTGATGCCCACGATGACGACAAAGGTGCTGAACACATCGGACGCGGAGTGGACCGCATCGCTGATCATCGCCCCCGAATGGGCAAAGATGCCCGCAAACAGCTTAAATGCGGACAGGACCACGTTCGCCGCAATGCTCACAAAAGAAACTTTCATCGCTACTTGTTCAAAATCATTTTTCATAAAGATCCGCCTTTCTAAAGAGAAAAAGAACTCTCTCCATGGCATCTGCAATTAGGATATACCAATACGGATAAAATTATCATATTGCGGGAGTTTTAAATAATAGAAAATAAGAAAAGAAAAACACCCACGTATCAGTATTAGCAGCTACTGTCCCGCGGATGTGATATCCACT
>ERZ808054.683-NODE-683-length-26977-cov-4.834498_pt1 | contig 26977 bp, 21 predicted proteins | sample MGYA00380201_ERZ808054 | MGnify/ENA primary metagenome ERZ808054 (study PRJEB31490, sample SAMN06133419) | mouse gut metagenome | isolation source: Z5_2 | host: mice | place: China: Chengdu | collected 2015-05 ...
TTCTCTGCTTGACCAGGGTGCTCATCATCATGCCTATGGAGCCTTTATACACGCGCGACAGCAGATTCTCCGTCTCCGCCAGTGCAGCCTCCTCACGCCTGATCCCCGGATAGTACTGTCTGGCTTTTCCGCCGTCCTCATAATTGTTCCCCATGTTTATCAACTCCTGTCCCGTGTTGTGTTGCATATGTCAACCCTTTGGATCATAACTATCCTATCAGACACTCCTTTCCCCGAAATGCGAACCCATACTTTCGGATCTGCCCCAGTGCAAAGCCGTCTGAAACAAGCTCCGCCTCATACTGCTTTTCATTGATCTGCGTGTGGGCATTCGCAAGCGTGTCCTCTAGCGTCTCCTCATCTTCATCGGGATCGAGCACTTTGAATTCAAAGATAAACGCTTTTTTTGTCCTGTCGATCGGCTCGATCATGACATCGTACCGCCCGTATCCGCTCTCCCTGTTTGAGCGGACTTTGTATGCGTCGGCGAGATTCACGACCATGCCGAGCACAAAACCGTGATAAAACCGCTCTGGCTCCGCCTGCCCGGAAGGTTTGTTCCCGCTGTCAAAGGAACTAAAAGTATTGAGCGCCACCTTGTTCATGAAGGTATTCATCTTCCGTACATTGTCGTTCAGCAGGGCATTGATAAACTCGTTATAGTAGGTTTCTGTACTGCCGCCAAACCAGCCCTTTACCATATCCTCAAACATGATCGCCACTTCCATATTGGTCAGTGCCAGCGTATACACTTTCCGCTTGCGATCCCCGACATATTTGAGATCCAATACTTTCAGATAACCTGTTGCGAGCAGAAGACTCCACACCGCATTCGGACTGCCATTCAACTGATCAAACACAATCCTCTCATCAATCTCCGCCTCAAAACTTTTCCCCTGCAGCAGCATCTCCATCGTCTGTTTGATATTGGGGACACCCGTCCGGATCAGCGTGTTGACAAGCCCGTTTCCACTCGTGTTTGACCAGTAGGTATCATATTCCTTTTTTCCGATAAATGATAAGATCGACCACGGATTATAGATATCTGCATGATTGCCAAATATGAATCCGTCGTACCACTTTTTCACATCCTGTTTTTCCGCACTAAGACCGGCATCTTCAAGTACCTTAAATACCTCTTCCTCTGTAAATCCAAATGCTGTCTCATATTTGTCAGAAGTCGTAGTTACAACTTCCAGATGATTCATACCTGTAAAAATACTCTCTTTTGCAACCCTGGTAATCCCTGTGATCAGCCCTCTGTCCAGGAAATCATTTGTCTTGAATGTAGCGTTGAACAAACCGCTGAAAAAACTGACTGCCTCGTTCCAATACCCTGCGATCCAGGCGTCCTGCATCGGAGTATCATACTCATCAAGAAGAATGATGACTTTCTGCCCATAATAGCGATACATAAAATCAGACATAGAATGGATCGCTCCCACCGCTATCTTATCTGTAATGCCCGGCTTGATTCCGCGATAGTATTCTTTCTCATTTTTACTCAGCAGATCTCCGTCAAGCAGATAACTGTTCTTCTCATACAGCTTTGCGATCACTTCCGAAATCTTGTATTCCATATCCCCATACTTCGCTGCCTTGATATTTGCAAAACTCAGAAAGATTACCGGAAATGTACCTTGCATTTTCCTGTACTTATAGTCCCCGTCCGATGATTTCTCCTCCCAGATGGAGAGCCCCTCAAACAGATCACTCCTGCCTGCATATCTGTTTGAAAAAAAGCACTCAACCGTACTTATGTTCAGTGTCTTGCCGAATCTGCGCGGGCGCGTGATCAGTGTGACCTTATCCGCATATTCCCACCACTCCCTGATAAAATCTGTCTTGTCAATATAAAAGATCTGCCCCACCCGGACTTCCTCAAAATTCTGATATCCGAGCGCTGCCCTGTGCTCATTCATGTGCCTCCTCCTCCCCGTATACTTCTCATTCTCACATTCGATCAATAACAGTATACACAATGCAGACACATTTCACAACCCTGTATCGCCGCCCTGCCAAAAGGAATCGCTCTTTTAACACACCCCGCCCTCATCGAATATCTTATATCAAATCCACATCCCTGCCCAAAGGAAAACACACCATGCCAAACGCCAAGCTTGAAAATCTCCTCAACCTCGCCCTCGCCGCCACCGAAACCGAAATGCAGAAATCCCAGGTTCTCGGCACGGGTTACACCCCTGCCACCAGAACCTGGGAATTGATCGTCAAATATCACGGGGCACTCGAGCGGCTCGAGTCAGAAGTCATCCACATCGAACCCCTCATAAACGGTTACGCCATCGCGACCGTCCGGGCGGACTTTGTGGACGCCTTCGCAGACCTCGAGGAAGTCGAGTTCGTCGAAAAGCCCAAACGCCTGTATTTTGAATAAGTTCTGCCGAAATAGCATGAGCCGGCACACGCTTAGCGGTACACGACCGCATTCCATCTCAGCTCATTCTTGAATGTCCTGATATCTGTATTCTTGTCGATCACGACAGCCTCGATACCCATCGCGTCCGCCCAGTCGATCATCTGTTCGACAGTCAGATCGTACGAGAACGCCGTGTGATGTGCGCCGCCTGCCAGGATCCATGCCTCCGCGCCTACCGCAAGGTCAGGCTGCGGTGTCCAGAATGCAGTCGCGACCGGCAGCTTCGGCATCGGCTTCTCCACCTTCTTGCAGTCGACCGCGTTGATGATCAGGCGGAAACGATTGCCCAGATCGATCAGCGAGGTCGCCACAGCAGGACCTGTCTTTGACGTAAACACAAGCCTCGCCGGATCCTCCCTGTTGCCCATGGACAGCGGGCATACCTTGATCGAGATATCGCCGTCCGCGACGCTCGGGCATACCTCCAGCATATGCGCCTGCAGGATGCCCTCCTTGCCCGGCACGAAATTGTATGTATAGTCCTCCATGAAAGACGTACCCTTCGCATCCTTGACATTGGAAGCCATGATCTTCATCAGACGGACCATCGCCGCCGTCTTCCAGTCGCCCTCGCCGCCAAATCCATAGCCCTTCTCCATCAGGCGCTGGATCGCAAGCCCCGGGAGCTGTCTCAGTCCGCCCAGCATGCCAAAGTGTGTGACGATGGCGTGATAATCCCTCTCCTCGAGGAACTTCTCCATACCGATCTCGATGCCCGCCTGCACCTCGACATGTCTTCTGAACTCCGCGTCATCCCTGCCCTCTGTCAGGATCTTGTACCTGCTGTAGTACTCGTCTGTCAGATTCCTGATATCCGCAGCGGAAACCGCATCGACATACTCTGCCAGATCGTTCACATTGTAGTGGTCGATCTCCCAGCCAAACTTGATCTGCGCCTCAACCTTGTCGCCCTCAGTGACAGCCACGTTGTTCATGTTGTCTCCGAAACGGCACACCCTGATGTGGGAGGACTCCATCACGCCCACCGCAGTCACCATCCACTGTGCGATCTTTCTGACCACATCGGGATTCTGCCAGTGCCCGACCACGATCTTTCTCTCGATCCCCATGCGGCTCACGATATGACCGTACTCGCGGTCGCCGTGCGCTGACTGGTTCTCATTCATGAAATCCATGTCGATCGTGTCATACGGGATCTCCTCGTTGAACTGTGTGTGGAAGTGCATCAGCGGCTTTCTGTACTCCTGCAGTCCCAGGATCCATGATTTTGCCGGTGAGAACGTGTGCATCCAGGTGATGACGCCCGCGCACTCCTCGTCGGCATTCGCCTCGTTGAACGTCTTTCTGATCACTGCGTTTGTGATCAGTGTCGGCTTCCACACCACCTCATAGGGCAGCAGGCCGGACTTGTTGAGCCCGTCCACGATGATCCTCGAATGCTCCGCCACGTTCTTCAAGCACGCATCGCCGTACAGATCCTGTGAACCAGTCGCAAACCAAAACTTGTAATTTTTTCCTGTTTTCATGATTACCCTCCGATTAAAATAAATTGTATACTATATTTTTATCATAAAATGAAAAAAGAAACAACATTTATTTTATCAGAATATAAAATATTTTATTATGTATTAAATCAACAGGAAGAAATTGCCAAAGAACCCGTCATCAGCAAACCCGTTCACATGCCATGAGCTGCTGGACATCATGCAGTTCATCTCTTCATCCCATTGACATCTTATCGTGCGGCTCATTATACCACAAACACTGCTCAAATAGCATGAAAAAAATAATAATATGTGTTATACTCCTTATATATAAAGTCACCAAATAAGACTGCCCTATCAGGAAAAAACAGAAAAGAGATGACATTTTATGAAACCCAATTTTTATGAAAAGCGCACACAGGAACTCCTTCTCAGCGGATATCCCGTAAACCTCGCCACCGTCGACTGCAGCACGCCCGATGCCCCGACCGTATACTGGCACTGGCACGAGGAGGTTGAATTTCAGTATATCCAGAAAGGACAGGCGTACATCACATGCGACGAGGACAATTTCACCGTGTCCAGCGGCGACATCGTCTTCATCAACCAGGCTGCCAGACATTTTATCACGCCGGCGGGCACTGACGGCGTGATCTTCAGCTGTGTCACCGTCCACCCTTCCTTTATACTGGGCATGGATCAGCTCGAATTGGAGAGCCGGTACATCAACCCCATCATTGCCGACCGCTCGTTCAACTACCTGCACGTCACGGACAGCCACAGCCTGTACCGTCAGTTCCTCGCACACCTGCAGCAGCTGATCGCGCTCAACGAGAGCCGTCCCAGCGGGTACGAGCTTTTGTCAAAAGCATGCATCCTGCAATTGTGGCATCTGCTCTACAGCCAGCTCCCAACGGGCGCAGACACATCCTCCAGGCTCTCTGCGCGCACTGTCAACCAGGACGCACAACGGACAAAACAGGCGATGCGCTACATTCAGGACCATTTCACGGAACCCGTCACCCTCGACGACATCGCGGGATCCATCCTCGTCAGCAAGAGTGAGTGCTGCCGCTGCTTCAAGCGCACCACCGGTCTCTCTCCGATCGAGTACCTCATGAAATACCGCATCGCGGAAGCGACCAAGTTCATGCACCGCAAGACACACGATTCCATCTCCGAGATCGCCGGCTACGTCGGATTCAATAACATAAGCTATTTTAATAAAGTATTCAAGAAATTCATGAACTGCACCCCGACCCAGTACCGCCAGTCCCTGCGCAAAGACATCACACCGCCTTTTGACAGAAATTAGAATGGTGAGCCGCTTGTCTCGCACCATTCTTTGCTCTCTAAGCGTTCCTGCTTATGCACAGTCGACTTCATGACAATAACCTTACTACATTTTTTGAGAATGTTATCCGAGTGGGACACAATCATTATATACTTCCCACTTTGAGCCAGATAATTCATAACACTGGATGTATACTTAATATCTATTGAAGCAAATGCCTCATCTAGGATCATTATTGGCTTGTCATATAAGATAGCTCTTGCAATAGCAATGATCTGTCTTTGACCTCCAGAAAGATTTGTTCCATTTTCTGTCAAGGATGTGTCCAAACCGACGAAGTCAAGAAAATCATTTGCGCCAATCCTGCTAAAAATATCATATATCTGAGCATCAGAAATGTTATCGTTCCTGTTGCCAAAAAGTATGTTTTGTCGGACAGATCCCGGAAAGATCATATTTTCTTGCGGAACATATGCTATCTGCGAACGCAATGAGGAATTATCACATTCTTTGATCTCCTGACCAAACAACAAAAGACTTCCCTCAGGATAGTCATACAATTTTAACAACATTCTTAACAACGTTGTTTTCCCACAACCACTTGGACCTGTAAAAGCAATCCTATTCCCGCAGTCTTGATCTACTGAAAAATCCAGTATTTTCACACTGCAATCTTCATATTTACAGACGACATTCTCAGCTGACAGCAAATTTGCCTGTCGGATTTCAAAGTGCATTCCCTCTTCATTTTCCAGTGGTATTTCAAATAATTCCAGCACGCGGTCTACATTTACCATCGATTTTTGGAAATAGGCATACAGATCTGCTATCGATAAGATCATAGTACCTATCAACGGTGCGATCTGAATAAGATACACGATATCCGCCAATCTCATCTTTGAAGCAAAATAACAGTAACAAAATATGCCCACAAAACAGGCGAAGCGGAGTACTCCCTGTATGAATCCATACGCTCCTTCAAGTTTTCCCTTATCCATACTCTCCCTGCAATATTGACCTGTTTGCGGTTGCAGTTTATCCCGCAAAGGATTACATAAATTCGATACACGGATAAGTGAGGAATGGTTAAATATCTGCATACAAAAAGAAAATAAATTTGTTTTTCTCTTCTGCACTAAATTTGCGCGAATTCTGATCGCTTTTGCCAACTTACACTGAGACCAAAAAACAACTGCTCCCAGACAATAAATCGCTATGCATAGTTTCCGATCAACTCTGAATACAATAACAGATGCTCCGATGCCTGAAATACAACACATGATCGGTGACAATACACCATATGAGAGAAGTCCCATCGCGCCATCGATATCGCAGTTCATTCGAGACAGTAATTCTTGTCTGCTTCCAAACAAATCTAACTGCTCAACCTTCGCGTGTAGTGCATGAGAAAACATTTTTTTCCTCAATGTCACACCGATCCTATGGATGATCGTGGTTTGCGAAAATATTCCCATAGAATCATAGAAAGCAAATAGAACGATCCAAATTCCCATTTGCGCCAATACGTTCCAATAAAATGTTCCATTCTCTGCCATTTCCACAGCCTTGCTGCTGATAGACGCATTTAGTACAGTTATAATAAAATTTCTGCTTGCTACCACTAACGTTGCGACGGTATACGGCAACCATAGCGTCTGAAACAATGAAAAAAATATACACAATTTTTTGATATCTTTTGTCATACGATCAAACCCCACGAATCTCCTGGATATATCCCGGGTACTTGTCCAACAGGTCTTTATCATGAGTGATCAAAACCACATAATGATCTTTTGACAATGAAACTATGTGATCCATCATAACAGTTGCGTTCAACTGATCCACATTCGCGGTAGGCTCATCAAATACATAAATATCCGCTTCATTCATAACACATCGCAGAAAACAAACACGTTTCTTTTGACCTCCGGATAAAGGATCTCCATTTTCTTGAAGGATTGTATCATAACCATTCCCAAAACGCACAATCTCTGAGTCCAAATTGAACTTCCTGCACAGTTCCTGAAATCTATCCTCGGAATCTCCTTCTCTGAACATATTATTTTTAATGGTATCTGCAAACAACAGCGACTCCTGGGACATCACAGATATTCTATTTCTGATTTTGCTCAATGATGATTCTCTAAATGGTAAGTTTATTTCACCTTGGTCCGTCTCGTACACACCGCTAAGCAACTTAATAAATGTGGTCTTCCCCACCCCGTTCCTGCCTAAAATATAATTGATCTCGCCCTTTGTGAACGTTAAGTTCAAACCGTTAAATACCATCCTGTTGTCGGGATATGAAAAACTTACATTCTCAAACGAAAATCTTTCTGAATTTGAAAAACAAGTACATTCCTTCTCCTCCAAATTCATTTCAGTGATCTTATTAATGTTCGCTTGATTGACCAAAGATCTTCTATATTGAACAAGCGTATTCTCCAATCTCATCATTGGCGAAACAATATAGTCAGCCATGATCATTGCAGACAGAAGAGAACCGATGCTCATCAAATCATTCAGTACACAGTATCCACCATAGAATGCAACTGTCATCAAAGTTGAAAAAGATAATATCATAGAGGGGGCAGACAAAAATGCTTGTCTCATAGCTAATTTTTTCTTCATAGTATTTAGATCGATCAGTTCCTGTTCGTATTGCGCTTCAAGTTTTTCAGTCAACAAATTCACTTTGATCATTTCAACATTCATCAATCCATCTGATGTAAATTGATCGATCTCTTTCAGTTTATTTTGGTGATCCTTCATCTTAGAAAACATGCTTTTACTGATTTTCGTCATGCAAAAACCTGATACCAAACCAACACATAAAGTAATAATGCCTAATGACCTTTGCATTTTTATCAGAAAAAAAACACATACAATAAAAGAGACTGCATCAGGAAAAAAAATAGTATATTTTCTCTTGGCAAACTGAAATACTCCATTTACATCAGAAGAAAAACATGTGCTTACTTCCCCTACGTTCTTTTCATCTATTTCACATTGCTTAGATAATAAAAAAGAATTAATTATTTTAATGAACAATCCCGAAGTGTATTTTGTTTCATAATCAGCACAAGAATAAGGTTGAAAATACTGAAGCAAAAGCGTTATAACACATATAGTTGCAATGCAAACAAACAGCTCAACGCCAAAATCACTTCCAATTCCTTTATCAATAACATTTCCAATGAATCGTCTTGTCAAAACATCAATTACTTTAGCTGTCGTAACCAAAATACATAGCAAAATACCACTACTCTTTACACTAAATATCTCCCCGTTTTGTTTCATTCTATCCCTTCCGCCCATATTCCCCGAAATCTCTCTTTCAGAATTCCAACTCGACACATACTCCATAATGATCACTTGCTGCAAGACCTGTTTCCTCGGAAATATCTCTGCCAAATATACCATATTTCTTTAATGTGGGAAACGCCTCCGGATATGGGTTTTTCAACATAATAAAATCAAATCTTCGACTCACTTCGATGGTATTTCTTTTCTGAAATACTCCCCACCGTGGATTCTCCCTGAAATTCAAAGTTGGATAAATTGCTGTACCTGTTATCTCGGCAAATGCTTCAGCCAAATCATAAAAATATGCTTCGCATCCCTGAAGGGACTGTTCATTTTTTAAGAAACGATAGATTGATGAATTCTCTGAATTATTAAAATCCCCTAAAATAAACATATAATCAGTCTGTATCTGTCTTGTCCTTTCAGTGATTTCTACAATTGTGTTCTCTTGCTTTATAACGCTGTCCCACGGCAAATGAACATTCATCAGGATTATGCTTTTCTGGTTTTCAGTCACTCTGACAGCCAACGCATATGGCAGTTCAAGACTTCCTTCAATTGGCAGCCTGCTCAGAACTAAAAGCCCTGCCTGTGGATAAAAACAAGAATACGGATATTTACATTGCAGCACAAGCGCATCCTGTGTTTTGATATCAGCCACTTCCTGTAAACATACAATATCCACATTTTGGTTCACAATTTCGTTGACTATCTGTGCCAATCGGAGGGGCATTCCCGCCGGGCTATTCCAAATATTATAGGTTGCTAACCTCATTATTCCTCCCTCTTTTTTCACACTGACTTGCCCTTATCGCCCTTACTTATGATATGGTTCCCCATTGATAATCCGATACGCCCGGTAAATTTGCTCGCACAAAATTACCCGCATCAGTTGATGGGGAAAAGTCATATCTGAGAAGCTGACAGCCTGTTGAGAACGTTTCCTCACTTTTTCATGAAGCCCCAGAGAACCGCCAATCACAAAGACCATATGGCTCTGTCCGCTGAGCCCCGCCCGGTTAATGACTTCCGCAAAATCTTCCGAAGTATAGCGCTTTCCCTGTATCTCCAAAGTACACACAAAAGCCCCCTCCTCCAGGCGGGCCAAAAGTCTGTCTGCTTCCCGCTCCCGAATCTGATCTTCCAGCACCGCAGACGCTTTATCCGGTGTCCTTTCGTCAGCCACTTCCACAATCTCCAGCCTGCAGTATCTGCTCAGCCGCTTGACATACTCGCCCACTGCTTCCCGATAAAAACTCTCCTTGATCTTCCCGACACACAATATGGTGATTTTCATGGCTTGGTCCCCCTAAAAATGATACCTGGAATCAGAAAGAATTCTCCCGGATTCCAGGTATTAAGACATCCTATACAAATGCAGAAACGCATCTTATCCCTCCGGAAAGATCGTGTCATACATGTCGTCCACAAAGTGATCCAGAAATTCCTGGTCCAAATTTACAAACTGACGGTTCAGCAGGGCTTTGATCAGGGCCACCCGGCGGAAATACCACTCTTCCTCGGGCGCGGCAGACAGCTGCAGGCTGGCATCCACTTTAGCCCCCTCCAGATTCTCCCTGCACCACTTCTCCATGGTACTCCTGAGGGAATTCTCGGAATCGGCTTCTTTGGCATACTGCTTGGAATTTTTCAGGGAAACAAAACCCATGACAATAAAAATCACAAACATAGCCCCCATGATACCGCCGATCATAAAACGGTTGCTTCCCTGCAGTTTTAGAGGCAAAACCCCGGCCAGCAGCAGTCCCAGAGCTATCAGGCCCAGGCCGCCCACAATCAGCAGCGTCCAAGCCGAGGACCTGTTCTCTGCCGCCTGCTCCGACTTATTCTGATAGCCATGAGAGGATCTGCGCACCGACTGAGGCTGGGGTTTCCGCTCCTCCCCAGTCTCTGCCCCCACCCCAAACCACTGGGGCTGAGGCGCCTCCGCTTCCTGCCGGGCCTGTTCCTCCTGCATCCTGACGGCCTCCTCGGCCTGCCGCACCTGTTCCTGCTGCATGTACACAGATCCCAGCTTAACAGCCTTCTGCCTGTGCTTTTCGTCAATCAGAAGTTCGTGCACCGCTTCTTTCTCATCATAGACGATCTCCATATCTTTCAGGCCATTGTACTCCAGATATTCCTTCAGCCGGGTCAATTCTGCCTCAGATCCAAAAATCAGCGGAACCCTGTTCACAATCTCCTTTTCTGTCACCAGCTGGCAGCCGCAATCCGCACATACGGCGATACCGTCTCTGTACTCATTCCTGCACTTGGGACATATCAACATATACCCTCTCCTCCTCGCAACCCTGCCCATTTGCTCCAGGCTTATCTCTGCCCATAATACACTAGTTCATGTTGGAAAGATATTCATCAATCCCTTTCGCTGCCGCCTTTCCGGCCCCCATTGCCAGAATTACAGTAGCAGCCCCCGTCACGGCGTCACCCCCGGCATACACAGCCTCCTTGGTGGTCCTGCCGCTCTCTTCTTCCGCCACAATGCATTTCCACTTGTTGGTCTCCAACCCCTCGGTGGTGGAAGAAATCAGCGGATTAGGGGAAGTCCCCAGGGACATGATCACCGTATCCACCTCCAGCACAAACTCGGACCCGGCCACTTCCACCGGTCTTCTTCTGCCGGACTCGTCAGGCTCACCCAGTTCCATCCGGATGCACCTCATGCCCGTCACCCAGCCCTTATCATCCGCCAGAATCTCGGTGGGGTTCGTCAGCAGGTCAAAGATAATGCCCTCTTCCTTGGCGTGGTGTACTTCCTCAACACGGGCAGGCAGTTCCTCCTCGCTGCGGCGATACACAATATGCACCTCTGCCCCCAGCCGCAGAGCGGTACGGGCCGCATCCATGGCCACATTGCCGCCCCCCACCACGGCCACTTTCTTTCCCCGCATAATGGGGGTACTGCTGTTTTCGTCAAAAGCCTTCATCAGATTGCTTCTGGTCAAGTACTCATTGGCAGAAAACACGCCGTTGCTGTTCTCGCCGGGAATGCCCATAAACTTGGGCAGCCCTGCGCCGGAACCGATAAACACTGCCGAGAATCCCTCCTCGGTCAAAAGCTGGTCGATGGTAACGGATTTGCCCACCACCACATTGGTCTCTATCTTTACTCCCAGGGATTTCACGTTCTCAATCTCCCTGGCCACCACCGCTTCCTTGGGCAGACGGAACTCGGGAATGCCATATACCAGCACGCCGCCGGGCTCATGCAATGCCTCGAAGATGGTCACTTCATACCCCAGCTTGGCCAGATCTCCGGCACAGGTCAGCCCTGCAGGGCCGGAGCCGATCACAGCCACTTTTTTCCCCTTTTTCTCCTTGGCTCCCTCCGGCCTTATGCCCTGCTCTCTGGCGTAATCTGCCACAAAGCGCTCCAGTTTTCCGATGGATACCGGCTCTCCCTTGATGCCCCGGATGCATTTGCCCTCACACTGGCTCTCCTGGGGACACACCCGTCCGCACACGGCGGGCAGGGCGCTGGCCTGACTGATGGTCTGGTAAGCCCCCTCCATATCTCCGTTTTTCACCTGCTCCACAAAGCCCGGAATGTTGATCGCCACGGGACAGCCCTTGACGCACTGCGCATTCTTGCAGTTAATGCAGCGGGCCGCCTCCTCCATGGCCTCTTCTCTGTTGTATCCCAGACATACCTCTTCAAAATTCTTCCCACGTGCCTGCGCATCCTGTTCCCTCACAGGCACTTTCTTCAAAACATCCATCTCTATTCTCCTATTTAAGTTCCCCATCCGCCCTCACGGCAAATCTGACCTGCGCTCGTCATGTAACTGCTTTTACAACCGTCTGCTGTCCCATGCCTTTTCCGGCAAATGCTATTTTCAGTTCCGCATTCTTCTGTCGCTTCACCCGCTGCAGTTGCCGCATCCTCCATGGTGAGTGGCCCCTTCCCTGGCTTTCAGGAAAGCCCTGCCCTCCTCTGTCCTGTAGATCTGCTGACGGCTCATGGCCTCGTCAAAATTCACCTGATGTCCGTCAAATTCCGGACCGTCCACACAGGCAAACTTCACTTTGCCGCCCACAGTTACGCGGCAGGCACCGCACATGCCTGTGCCGTCTACCATGATAGGATTCAGGCTGACAATGGTGGGGATGCCCAGTTCCTTGGTAAGCAGGCAGACAAACTTCATCATGATCATGGGACCGATGGCCACGCAGCAGTCATACTGCTTTCCTTCTGCCACCAGATCCTTGACGGTCTGGGTAACCATGCCGCTTCTGCCATAGGAACCGTCGTCGGTGGTCACATACAGATTGCCAGCCACAGCCTCCATCTCCTTCTCCAGAATCAGCAGATCCCTGGTCTTGCTGCCCACCACCACATCCGCGGCAATACCATGCTCATGAAGCCATTTCACCTGGGGGTATACTGGTGCAGCCCCCACGCCTCCGGCCACAAACAGAAGTTTCTTGTTCTTCAGACTCTCGATATCCTCGGAAACAAACTCAGACGCGCAGCCCAGAGGCCCCACGAAATCGTGAAAGCTGTCCCCTGCTTTCAAGGCGGACATCATCTGTGTAGACGCACCCACAATCTGGAACACAATGGTCACTGTGCCCCTTTCCCTGTCATAGTCACACACTGTCAGGGGAATCCTCTCCCCCTCTGCATCCGTCCTGACAATCACGAATTGGCCGGGCTGGCAATATTTTGCCACCCGTTCCGCCTCCACCTCCATCAGATAGATATTGGTGGTAAGTTCCTCTGCTCTGACAATCTTGTACATACTCTCCTCCTACTTATAATTCCGGAACATACTGTTCCCGTTCCGCATTTCCCTTCTGCCGTGTGGAGCGACGCTGCCCTGTCTGCCCGCTCCTGGGGCCGCATATACCGCAATGGGCAGTCCAGCCCATCATGGAATTTCCGCTATGCTGTAGCTGCCGCCGTCCGTCAGCAGCTTATAGCAGATACAGTTATATGCATGAACTGCATAATAACTGCCTGTGCTGATGCTGCCTCCGCTTTCGTCCACATGCAGTTCCGCAAAGATATAATAGTCCTCCTCGCCAACTGTCAGCGGGTATTGGAACCGATACTGGTATATGCCGCTTTCTCCTGCAAATCCCTCCGGGGTCTGGATTCTCCCCGTGCGCATCATCTCATTATAAACAGTCACTGTGGCCATATCCACCGAAATGTCCGTATTTAACTGCAAACTGTAAGCACGCTCCGCAACCTCACCCACAATCCCATCCTCCTCAATGATGGCAAAGGAATACACGGAATCGCCCAGGGGCATGGGAATGGGCCCCGTATACCGGGCAGAGTCCATGGTGGGAACCGTGCCGTCCGTGGTATAATAGACCGTTTCATCCTCCTCCCGATTGATCTGAATCAGGGTGGGACTGCTGTACTGGCCGCTGGCTGTCATCACATCCGGCGCAACGGGAATCTTCAACTCGATCAGGTAGTTCTTGGTCACCACATCGCTGACCAGACCATATTGGTTTACAAACACGGCCTTGATGGTATGTTCCCCATTGTCCAGGAAGATGGGCGCCGTATATACCAGGCTGTTTTCATCCGGCTCCGAGCCATCCATGGTATAGTAAATGGTCCCCGCCGTGTTGGAACTGAGTTTCAACGGCAGAATCTCCTGATAATACCCTTCCTCAAACCCGAACTCCGGCGCTTTGGCCTGCAGATTCTGATATGTGCTCTTGATAACTTCATTATCACAGTTATTCAGCAGACTGTCAATCGTCTGGTAATCATTTCTGGCTCTATAGGACTGAATCAACTGGGAATAAGCCCTCTCAAGCTGCTTCTGATCCAGCAGCCCGTCCTCAATCAGGGCCAGCAGCTGGCTTTCATAACCACCCACATTATCCATGGCATAGTAACAGTCTGCCAGGGCAAACCCCACCTCCTGATCCATGTTTCCCAGTTCCTGGGCTCTGATATAGTAGCTGATCGCCTGTTCATAGTCCTGGGCTCTGACGCATTCCACCGCTCTGGCAATCTGATATTCCAGTGAATTCTCCATGTGATTCCAGACGCCGATCAGCACACCGGCCAGAACCAGGATCAGCAGAAAAAATATGCCGATCAGCCATCCCAGATAACTCTTCTTCTTTTTTTGAGGGGTTTCCGGCCCGACCGCCTCCCCGGAGGAAAAAGCAGTTTCAGAGATCTGCAGTTCTTCCGCAATATGTTCCAGCGTAGCCTGCATACTCTGTTCCACTTCCGACTCAAAGTCGGGCACAATGTGTATATCTTCCCCGCAGACTCCGCAATAGAGCGAACCCTTTTCTATTTCTGCTCCGCATTTCGGACAATTCATACGAATTTACTTCCGCCCTTTCAACAAAATACCCCTCAACGTTCCTGAAGCAAAACGCTGTCCACGCAATTCTTCATCAACATGGCTATGGTCATGGGACCCACGCCGCCGGGAACCGGAGTGATGGCACTGCAGCGAGGCGCCACGGATCCATAATCCACATCCCCGCACAGCTTATTGTTTTCATCCCTGTGAATGCCCACGTCAATCACCACGGCTCCCTCCTTGACATAATCCCCAGTGATCATCAGCGGTTTACCCACCGCCACCACCAAGATATCCGCCCGGCGGGTGACTGCCTTTAAATCCTCGGTCCGGCTGTGGGCTACCGTCACGGTGCCGTTCTCCCGCAGGAGCAGCAGGGCCATGGGCTTACCCACAATATTACTGCGGCCCACCACCACGCATTCCTTGCCGCTGACGGAAATGCCGGAGCGCTTCAGCAGTTGAATTACCCCAGCGGGGGTACAGGACACAAATCCTTTTTTTCCGATACACAACGCACCCACATTCATGGGATGAAATCCGTCCACATCCTTAAGCGGACTGATGGCATTGAGCACTTTTTCCTCGTTGATCTGTCCCGGCAAAGGTAGCTGTACCAAAATGCCGTTCACATCCTCCCTGGCATTGAGTTCCCCCACCAGCGACAGCAATTCCTCCTCCGTGGTCTGAGAGGGCAGTTCATAGGACAGGGAACGGATCCCGATATACTCGCAGGCCTTCTTCTTGTTGCGCACATAAACGCTGGAGGCAGGGTCGTCCCCCACCTGTATCACCGCCAGACAGATTTCCTTCCCCTGGGCCCTGTAAGCCGCCACCTGCTCTTTCAGTTCGTCTTTGATCTCCGCGCTGATTTGCTTCCCGTCAATAATCTGTGTCATTTCATCCTCCCATCTTATTTTCGCAAATATCCTCCCGACACAATTTTGCAGTCACCGTCCCTGGTTCTTTAAAACAATCCTGTAATCCTCCCCTGATCGTCCACGTCGATCCCGTAGGCGGCAGGACTCCTGGACAACCCGGGCATTGTCACCACGGCTCCCGTCAGCACCACCACAAAACCGGCACCGGCAGAAACATAGACTTCCCGTACATTCATCTCAAAGTTCTCCGGCCTGCCCAGCAGAGCCGGGTCATCGGACAGAGAGTACTGGGTCTTGGCCATACACACCGGCAGTTCCCCATAGCCCAGTTCCTCCAGACGCTGCAGCTGCTTTGCCGCTCCGGGAGCAAAATGTACTTTCCCTGCCCCATAGATTTCTGTGGCTACCTTTACCACCTTGTCCCTTAAGGGCAGGCTGTCCTCATACAGCACCCGGAAATGGCTCTCTTTCTGCTCCAGGGTCTCCAGAACCTTTTCCGCCAGTTCCACGCCGCCCGGGCCGCCCTGTTCCCACACTCTGGCCAGCGCAAAAGCACAGCCTCTTTCCTCACAGAAATGCTTTACGAAAGCGGTCTCCGCCTCCGTGTCAGCTGTGAACGCATTCAGCGTCACCACCACCGGCACACCGTACTTCTGCAGATTTTCGATATGCTTCTCCAGATTGACGATTCCTCTTTCCAGAGCTTCCAGATTCTCCTGGGAAAGCTGCTCTTTTCGCACGCCGCCGTTATATTTCAGCGCCCTTATGGTAGCTACCAGCACCACGGCATCCGGCGCCAGCCGCGCCTGACGACATTTGATGTCAAAGAACTTTTCCGCACCCAGATCCGCACCGAATCCTGCCTCCGTGATGCAGTAATCCGCCATTTTCAAGGCTGCCCTGGTGGCGATGATGGAATTGCATCCATGGGCGATGTTGGCAAAGGGACCGCCGTGTACCAATGCCGGAGTATGCTCCAAAGTCTGAATCAAATTGGGCTTGAGAGCGTCTTTCAGCAGAGCCGCCATGGCTCCCACAGCCTGAAGCTGTCCCGCTGTCACAGGTTCCCCCTCATAATTATAAGCCACCACGATCCGGGAAAGCCTTTCCTTCAGATCCCGCATATCCGTGGCCAGGCAAAGGATGGCCATGATCTCCGAAGCCACCGTGATCACAAAATGGTCCTCCCGGACCACGCCGTCCATCTTGGCCCCCATGCCCACCACAATATTGCGCAGCACCCGGTCGTTCATATCCATGCAGCGCTTCCACACCACCTGCCGGGTGTCGATCCGCAGTTCGTTGCCCTGCTGGATATGGTTGTCCAGCAGCGCTGCCAGCAGATTATTGGCGCTGGTAATGGCGTGGAAATCCCCGGTGAAATGAAGGTTCAGATCCTCCATGGGCACCACCTGGGCATATCCTCCCCCGGCGGCCCCTCCCTTAATGCCGAAACACGGCCCCAGAGAAGGCTCCCGCAGAGCGATAACCGCCTTTTTCCCCAACTGCCCGAAGGCTTCTCCCAGGCCCACGGTGACCGTGGTCTTGCCCTCCCCGGCCGGGGTGGGATTGATGGCCGTCACCAGGATCAGTTTGCCTTCCGGCCGGTCCTGAAGCCGCCGGATATAGTCATCAGAAACCTTGGCCTTATATTTGCCGTACAGTTCCAACTCCTCCTGGGGGATTCCCGCACGCTCCGCCACCAGTGTAATCGGCTCCAGTACCGCTTCCTGCGCAATCTGAATGTCTGTTTTCATGGTCCGCCTCCTTTTTACCCTACATAATTTCCGGGCAATCTTATTATACAATTTCCTCCAGCATCTGCTCAAACTCCTCCGTGCTCATCAGGATCTTCCGGGGCTTGGTTCCCTCCTCCTCCCCCACAACCCCATAGTCATGAAGCTGTTCCATGATCCGCGCCGCACGGTTGAAGCCGATCTTGAAAGCGCGCTGCAGCATACCGATGGAAGCCTTATCCTTGTCGATGATGAAACGCCCGGCCTCCTCAAAGTACTCGTCTCTCTCGTCTCCGCCTCCGGGACCTCCAGGGCCGCCCATACTCTTAAGCTGCTCTTCCACATCGGCGGCATAGGTGTTGCCCAGGGTCTGGTTTTTCAAGAAATCCACCACGTCGGACACTTCCTTGTCAGACACAAAAGCGCCCTGTATTCTGGCCGGCTTGGAATACCCCTGGGGGTAAAAAAGCATGTCCCCCTTGCCCAGCAGCTTTTCCGCGCCGTTCATATCCAGGATGGTGCGGGAGTCCACGCCGCTGGACACAGAGAAAGCCACCCGGCTGGGCATGTTGGCCTTGATCAGGCCGGTGATAACATCCACACTGGGCCGCTGGGTAGCAATGATCAGGTGGATACCCGCCGCCCTGGCAAGCTGGGCCAGGCGGCAGATGGACTCCTCCACTTCCCCCGGGGATACCATCATCAGATCCGCCAACTCATCTACGATAATAACGATCTGGGGCATCTTGGCAGGGGCCTGGGGATCACTTTCCCGCATGGCCTCCACCTTCTTATTGTAACCCTTCAGGTCACGCACGTTGAAATCCGCAAACTTCTTGTAGCGGTCAGTCATCTCCGCCACCCCCCAGTGCAGAGCGGCAGAGGCTTTCTTGGGATCCGTCACCACCGGGATCAACAGATGGGGGATACCATTGTATACGCTGAGTTCCACCACCTTGGGATCCACCATAATCAGCTTCACCTCCTCCGGGTGAGCCTTATACAGGATACTCATAATCAAAGTGTTGATACACACGGACTTGCCGGAACCGGTGGCTCCCGCGATCAGCATATGGGGCATCTTGGCTATGTCCGACACCACCGTCTGTCCCCCGATATCCTTACCTACGGCAAAAGCCAGGTTGGAGGAAAACTCTTTGAACTCCTTGCTCTCCAGCAAATCCCGCAGCGCCACCGCCATGTTTTCCTTGTTAGGCACCTCAATGCCGATGGCCGCCTTGCCGGGTATGGGCGCCTCGATGCGGATATCCGTGGCTGCCAGATTCAGCTTGATATCATCGGTAAGTCCCACGATCTTGCTGACCTTTACCCCCTGTTCCGGCTGCAGTTCATATCTGGTCACACTGGGACCCTGGCTGATATCGGTGATGGTGACCCTGACCCCGAAATTCTCCAGGGTCTGCTGCAGGCGCATGGCCGTCTGTTTCAGTTCCTGGGTGGTATCCTTATTTCCTCCCTTGCCCTTCTGCAGCAGAGATACAGGAGGGAACATATATTTCTTGGGAATAACAGCACCCTGCACCGCCCCCATGTCCTGCGTCTGCTGGGTCCTTCCTTCCCGGCTGGGGGACTCCTCCAAACGCGCCGCAGGTCTGACCCGCTGGCTGGACGGCTCCTCTACATCCTCCCTGTGTACCCGAATATCCTGGCCGTCAAAAGTCTCCCCTGCCTGTACAGGGCCGCCTGCCTCATGCAATTCTTCCGCTCTCGGCGGATTGTCCGTCTCTGAAAAATCCTCCTGCCGGAGAGGACTGCCGAAAGGGTTCGCCGGCGCCGCGGGATCCGGCCCCAGGGTAGAATAGAACTGCTCCGGTTCCTCCTCTGCCTCATCAATTGTCAACTGATGCGCACTGCGTATGCGGATATTGTCAAAGTCAAAAACGCTACCCAAAGGCTTCTCTTCCTCCGGCAGTTCCGGCATAACGTCCTCCTCCCCGGAAGGTATGTACTCTTCCCCGTCCTCGTTCCACATGATCTCATGGATATCGTCACGCCTGCGCTCTTCGTTTTCCCGGGTAATGGCCGTGTCCAGAATCACGCCGGACACCTTTCTGTCCATCCGCAGAATCTTCTCCGTCTCCTTCTCCTCCCGGCGCTGCGCTCTGCCGCTTTCCTTCTCCAATGCTCTCTGACGGCGTTCCTCCTCCCGTCTGGCCCTGGCCTGCTCCTGTTCCTCCCGGCGCAGCCTGTCCGCTTCCTGACGCTGCTCCCGGCGGCTGAGATATTCCTCCTCCTGTTCCTCCCGGCGCGCTCTCGCGTACTCTCTCCTGCGCCGGGAATCTTCCCTGGTGCGCTCCAGCATCCGGAAACCGCCGTTTTTCATGCTGCTGATCAGAGACTTTTCCGTCATAAGGATGAAGCTGATCGCGCCGCAGAGCAGTACCACCAACACCGTCCCTATGGTCTCCAGATAATGGTGCAGCAGATAGGCCAGACTGCCGCCGATGACGCCGCCGCCGATCCTGTCCCCCCGGGCCGTATCATAGATCCGTGCCATATCATATTTTTCCAGAGACAGGCTGTTTTGGGCAAACAGTTCACAGACCACGCCCACCATCAGAAACAGAACGGCGCCCGCAATCAGCTTACGCAGCGCGTTGGGATTGCCGGAATTGGCATACCAGAAGGACACGGCCACAAACAGAAGCACCGGCACCGCATAGGAAGTTAATCCGAACAGACCAAACAAGACCCCGCTGACCAGATCGCCGGCCGGACCGATAATGCCGAAGTTACATAAAAACAAAATTACCATCAAGATGAAAAATATAATCAAGCCAATCTCGTGGAACAGTTCATTTTCTTTCTCATAATCATATGTAGGGGCTTTGCCCTTCCTGCCGGAACCGGACGGCTTTTTGCCGCCTCTCTTGCCTGCCGCTGAAGATGCCCTCCTGCCTGATGAATTTGCCATCTCACCATACTCCTTTTCCCCGGGGGGCCAGGGCCTGTGTACCCGGCCCTGGACAAACAAACATTATTATACCATTTCCCGCCCCGCTTGTCATCCTTTAATTTGCCGCCTCTCCGGCCTTCTCCTCCGTCTCAGTATTTCCGGCGTCCCGCTCCCGCATCAGTTCATGAAGTTTGGCCACCGCCCTGTCTATACCCCCCACTTCATTAATAATGCCCATTTTCACGGCCTCCTGTCCCACCAGTATGGTTCCCACGTCCTTGGTGAGCATACCTGTCTCCATCATCAGTTCCTCCATACGCTTCTGGCCAATCTCGCAGTGATGACAGACGAATCCTGTGATCCGATCCTGAATCTGCTTGAAATAGTCAAAAGTCTGGGGCACGCCGATCACCGTGCCGTTCATGCGCACCGGATGGATCACCATGGTGCCCGTGGGCACGATGAAAGAATACCGGGTGCTGACGGCGATGGGCACCCCAATGGAGTGACTGCCCCCCAGCACCAGGGACACGGTAGGCTTGCTCAGGGAGGCCAGCATCTCCGCTATGGCCAGCCCTGCCTCCACATCCCCACCCATGGTATTCAGAATCACCAACACACCGTCGATCTCCTGGCTGTCCTCGATGGCCGCCAGCTGAGGCAGGATATGTTCATATTTTGTAGTCTTGGAGTTGCCGGACAGATTGTCATGCCCCTCGATCTCACCTATTATGGACAACAGGTGGATATTCTTGTGGTCTGCGTTCTGGTTAAGTGTCACCTGACCGATTTTCTCGATCCGTTCGTCCCGATGCTCTTCTTCCCCGATACGTTTGTCTTTATCGCTCATAATGATCCCCCAATCTTCGGATAACTTAAAGAGAAGAACCCTTTCCGGTTCTCCTCTTATCGTAACCAGATATGCGGTTTTCATTCCCGGGTTTTTCTGCCCTGTTTTACGAATTAGAAATCAAAATTATCACCGGGGTCCACTTCCAGATCATAATGCATTTGGGAAGCCTCCGGCTGGATGGGGAATTCCATCACCTTTTTCACATGCTTTTTGGGCAAAGGAAGAGGATTCTCTATCAACTGTACCTGTCTGAACGTCTCCCGCTTCTTTTTATTCGTCTTTTCCCTCTCCCCCGCTTGGGGAACTGTGTTTGCAGGCGGCTCCGGCAGGCTTTCCACAGGCCGCTCCGGGGGCCAGACACCGGCCGAAAGGCCTTCCTTCTGTCCGGCAGCCACAGGCTCCGGCATATCCTGATCCAAATCCTCCACCACCGCCTCCGGCAGCCCCGGTACTTCCGCCTCCCTGCCTTCCTGGACAAACAATTCGCAGAACGCCACCCCGGCCAGCCCTGTCATGGCAAAGAACATCTGGTAACTGCCATTCATATTGGGCGTCAGGATGCCCAGCATCCGCATCAGGGTCACAGACAGCACCATAACCACCCAGGGAGAAAATCTTTCCTCGTTTTTTCTGCGCATGAAGGTAAAAATCCCCAGCGCCATCAGCGCCAGCAGCAGGATGGTCTCATAGCCTCCTTCCTGGAAAAAGAAGCTGTAGTCCGCCCCTTTTAACGAATATGTGACCCCCCAGGCCTGCAATACTCTGCCAAAGGAGGAGCCGCTCATAACGCTGTCCAACTGCACCAACAGGCAAAATACGCCTGTCATGGCCAGCATGGAGACAAGAAACTGGGCCACCCACTGCAGCATGCCCCCCTGTTCCCGCTTCAGCACCGGCAGGCCGCACAGCGGGACCGCCAAAGTGAAGCCTACAATATCCGTATATCCTGCAAATCCCGCCAATGCGCCGCAAAACACCGCCAGAATCCAGGTGAGAGCCCGCCCCCCCGGCCGGGTGCTCCTCCACAGATACTGAGCAATGATCAGCAGAATCAACGCATATATGCAGAAATACAGCATCTTGGGAGAATAAGTCACCCCGGCCCTGACCGAGCCCGGAGCCAATGTCAGAAACAGCAGGGACACCAGAGCCGGACCTCTGCCGGCCAACCGCCGCACGGCAAAATAGGCAATGGCAATCCCCAGCATCTGCAAAACAAGCTGCAGGTAAATTCCTGCCATCCATTTGTTGCCCACCATCCGAAATAAGCCGTTCAGCAGGCACAGATAGTAATAGACGCTGCCCTGCACCAACTGGGCCTGCATGCCCCCCTCCGTCACTTTGGCTACTTCATAGTAAGCGGCTTCCTCCCCCGCCCCGCCGGTCATAACGAACAGGCGCAGCACGGTTCCCACCCCCAGAAGTGCCGCTGTCAGGGCTCCTTCTATTAAAGCAACCCTGCCGGAGACCATTTTTTTGATCTGCACACGATCCACCAGCCTTTTGGCCAGGAAATAAACCAGAAAAAGAGAACCGAAAGCCAGCGCCACAAGAAGCAGGGCCATATAGGGCACACCCGTATCCTGGTGCCCTACCACCATCCCCATAAAGGACAGCACCACACCGATTCCCATCAGGTACAGCGCCCATATTCCATAACTCACCGCATTTTTCTTGAAACTCATCCTACGTCTCCCGCTCCTTCATGAAGCCCTCACTCCAATATCTTTTCGATATTGTATCTGGGGCGCTGCTTCACCTCCATATAGATCTTGCCGATATACTGGCCCACCATGCCCACCGCCATAAGCTGCAGGCCGCCCAGAAACCAGATGGACAGGATCAGAGACGTCCATCCCGGTACCACGCTGCCGGTAAAATAGGAAATCAGCGCATATATGGCCGCAAAAACCGAACAGACGATAATGAAAAGCCCCAGCCCGGTTATCATACTGATGGGCTTCACGCTGAACGAAGAAATGCCGTTGAAAGCCAGGGCCAGCATCTTCTTAAGAGGGTACTTGGACTCTCCTGCCACCCGCTCTTTCCTGTCATAGTAGACGCTGTCGGTCTGGTAGCCGATCAGCGGCATCATGCCCCGAAGAAAGAGATTGGTCTCCTTATACTGGGAAAAATGTTCCACCGCCCGTCTGGACATCAGACGAAAATCCGCATGATTATATACGGTTTTCACTCCCATCAACGCCATCAGCTTGTAAAATGCCTGGGCTGTGGTACGCTTGAAAAAGGTGTCCGTCTTTCGCTCCCTGCGGACACCGTACACAATATCATTGCCCTCGTGGAACTTATCAATCATCTCCTCGATCACGTTCACATCGTCCTGCAGATCCGCATCGATGGAGACTGTCACATCGCAGCGCTCCATGGCCGTCAGAAGCCCTGCCGTCAGTGCAAATTGGTGTCCCACATTGCCCGCCAGCTTTACTCCGCGAATCTGTCCGGGATACAGCCCGTGCTCCTCCTCGATCAGTTCCCAGGTCCTGTCCCGGCTGCCATCGTTGACAAACAGCACAAAACTCTCCGGGGCCACCTTCTCCTTGGCCACCAGGTCATTCAGCACTCCCCGCAGCGCTTCGGAGGCGATCTTCAGCACTTCCTCCTCGTTATAACATGGAACTACGATCGCCAGTCTGTCCATCCTCTGTCCTCCTCTACTCGTCCCAGTTGTGGTACACATTCTGTACATCGTCGTCATCTTCCAGGATATCCAGAATCCTGTTGAGATTCTTGACGGCGGTTTCGTCTGTCAGGGTCACATAATTTTGAGGCAGCATGGTGACTTCCGCGCTCACCATGGGGATACCGGCCTCCTCCAGCCCCCTCCGAACCGTCTCCAGCGCATCCGGGTCCGTGAGCACCTCGAAGCTGTCCTCCTCTTCCGCAATATCGTCCGCTCCCGCATCCAGAGCCGTCATCATCAGATCGTCAAACTCCATGTCACACTCTTCCCGGTCTATGATGATCTGCCCCTTCTTGTCAAACATAAAAGACACACAGCCGGGAGTACCGATATTGCCCTGCCCTTTGGTGAAAGCGCTCCTTACATTGGCGGCGGTACGGTTCTTGTTGTCCGTGAGGGTGTCCACGATGATGGCAATGCCGTTAGGGCCATAGCCTTCATACGTAATGTACTCATAATTTACATTGCCCACGTCCCCGGCTGCCTTCTTAATTCCCCTTTCAATGGTATCGTTGGGCATATTGTTGGACTTGGCCTTGGCAATCACCGTAGCCAGTTTGAAATTATTGTTGGGATCCGGGCCGCCCTCCTTTACCGCCACGGCGATTTCCCGTCCCAGAATAGTGAAAATCTTACCCTTTGCCGCGTCGTTCTTCTCCTTTTTATGTTTAATGTTCGCAAATTTAGAATGTCCTGACATATTTTCTCTCCTTATTCCTATAGTATTCCTATTGTCTATTGCGCTCCGTCACACAGCCGGTCTTTTACGGCCCTGCCCTGTTCCCTGTTCGGCTTTACTGCTCCATATCTGCGGCGCCTGTTTCGGATTTTTCTCCGCCCTGCTCCCCATTATCCTCCTCCGGCAGCTTTGTCACCAGAACACTGTGGATCATTTTGTTCTCCACGGACAGAACCTTGAAATGATAACCGTCCACAGAGATCTCAAACTCCTCGTCCTCACTCGGAATCTTGTCCATTTTGGAGATCAGGAAACCGTTCAGCGTCTCGAAGTCTTCCTCGTGGAAAGAGATATGGAATAACTCTTCCAGATCCTCCAGAGGGGTCTTTCCCTCGATGATATACTCGTCCTTCCCCTTCTCCTCGATGAAGTCCTCCTCCTCGTCGTATTCGTCCAGAATGTTGCCCACAATCTCTTCCAAAATATCCTCCATGGTCACCAGCCCGGCCGTCTGGCCGTACTCGTCCACCACGATCACCATCTGCAGCTTGCCCGACTGCATCTGGCGGAACAATTCGTCAATGTTCCTGGTCTGGGGGATATACACCGGTTCCCGCAGAAGATCACAGAGCTGCCCGATGCTGCAGTACTGCTTATCCTCCGTATGATGGTAACGCATGGCGTCCTTCAGATAAAGGATGCCCACGATATGGTCCATATTTTCCTCATACACCGGATAGCGGCTGTTTTTGCCCTCCGCCAGAAAATCCAGAGCGTCCTTGAGCAGCATGGAACCGTCCAGCGCCACGATATTGTTTCGATGGGTCATGATGTCCTGGGCTTCCTTGTCTCCGAACTCAAAGATATTGGAAATCATCTCCGCTTCGCTGGCCTGGATGATGCCCTGCTCATGCCCCTCGTTCACCATATTGATGATCTCTTCCTCGGTCACATCCGCTTCATCCCCCACATTCCTGGCGCCGAAAAGACGCAGTACCAGATTGGCGGACACCGTCACCAGCCCGGTGAAAGGAGTCAGCAGCTTCATCACCGCATATACCACATGGATGCTGGCATAAGCCCAGCGTTCCGGCAGGCGCCTGGCAATTTTCTTGGGCAGAAGCACACCAAATGTAAGCAGTATGTACAGCAGAAACACCATGGTGACCACTGCGGAAACAGCGGTGATCACAGCCAGGGGAACGGACACGATGCCTTCCAGGTTCCGATTCGCGAAACCTTCCAGAAAATCCTTCACCACCCCCAGCCAGATTCCCAGATACACGCCTCCGATCACCACATTGTTCAAGGTGATGATCAGCTGCATGGAATTCACATACCGGGTGGGATCCTCCAGGATCTTCAGCAATCGCTGGGATCGCCGGTCCTTCTCCTCCCTGGCCTTTTTCTCCACCTCTTTGGGATTAAGCTGCTCTACCGCCGCGCCGAACCCGTGGAAAAACATATCAATCAATACGAGAACTACAAAAATTATACTGGCAGTGGGCCCACTGTCGTCCATTTTCCTATCACTCCTTTGTCCTGTAAGATGTTGTTAATCATACCATCATTAGTTCTATTCGTCAAGGAACAGTCTCTTTTTATGTATCCAGTTCCAGACTGATCATCAGCGCCCTGTTGACTTTCCGCATGATTTCTCCCTCCAGGTGGCAGACTTTTGTCTTGAGACGCTTCTTATCTATGGTGCGAAGCTGTTCCAGCAGAATCACGGAATCTTTGTCCATGTCGTACTCCAGCGCACTCAGTTCAATGTGGGTGGGCAGTTTAGCCTTATTCATCTTGGAGGTGATGGCAGCGCAGATCACTGTGGGGCTGTGCCGGTTGCCCACATCGTTCTGGATGATCAGCACCGGACGGATCCCTCCTTGTTCCGAGCCTATCACAGGCCGCAGATCCGCGTAAAATATGTCTCCTCTTCTCATTCCCTGATACCTCTCGAATTTATTGTTTACTCTGAGTATTTCCATTTCTTCTCAAGGTATACAGATGCGGCAAAACTTTATCCCGGGCCGGATTTTACTGCAGCAGACGCCCTTCCCGAAGGTAGACCCGGGGGACGCGGGGGCTTAAGTCGCACATCAGTTCATAGTTAAACCGCCCTGACAGGACTCCCAGTTCCTGGGCCGTGATCTCCTCCCGGCCGTCCCGGCCCAGCAGCACCACGGGTTCCCCTTCCGACACCTGGGGCAGATCGGAGAGATCCACCATCAGCTGGTCCATGCACACTCTGCCCAGTATGGGAACGCGCGTTCCCCGGACCAGTACGCTGCCCTTCCCGGACAGGCTTCTGGGATAGCCGTCCCCGTACCCCACAGGCACGGTTCCCACCCGCATGCGCCGCTCCGCCATGAAAGTGCCCCCATAACTGATGCTTTGCCCCGGAGCCACCTCCTTCACAT
>ERZ808054.685-NODE-685-length-26930-cov-6.442446_pt1 | contig 26930 bp, 29 predicted proteins | sample MGYA00380201_ERZ808054 | MGnify/ENA primary metagenome ERZ808054 (study PRJEB31490, sample SAMN06133419) | mouse gut metagenome | isolation source: Z5_2 | host: mice | place: China: Chengdu | collected 2015-05 ...
GCCGGTACGCTATTGCGCCGTATACTGCGCCGCAATGGTTGGTGGTAGAGATTGCCATGTCAACGATGGCTGTCTGCTTCCGGCTAAGTTTAGCGTTATCCATTTTTTTAAATGCGATATTCTGCTGTTTCAGGGTATCCTGATATTCACGGTTTTTCCTTAATGATGCTTCCAGGCTGTCTGCCATCCGTGCCGCTGTTAGTATATCCAGTAACTTTTTGTTCTCCATTCCGCACTCCTATCTTTATTTTGCATTCTTATCTTTGTTCCGCGACTGCTTGCAAGGCGAAGGCGCACGGTGTATAATATTTATGCAGTTCGCCTTGGAGCGGGCGGCTACGGGAAGTGGTGCAAATAAATTTGCCAACAGCATCACTTCCTTCTTGCTTGTTATGTGTTTTTTCCGGCTCCACAAGTTGCTTGAAGAAAAGAACTGCATCATGTATAATATTTGTGCAGTCCATCTTCTGGTGGGCGGCTATGGGAAGTGGTGTAAATACGTTTGCCAACGGCACCGCTTCCTTTTTATTTTTCTGCATTAAGGGCTTTTATCCCGTCACGTAACCCTTGCGGGCGCGACACATCCATTCTTTGGCAATATTCATCCAGCATTTTCAGCTCTTCTTCCGTCAAACGGACATCGACGCGCATAGTTTTGGGGTTATCGCTCGTTGGCCGCCCCCTATGCTTTTCTGGCATGCTTCCCTCCTTTCCTTGCCAACATCATTAGTATAATATATTACCGCCAATAAATCAATATTTTTTACCGCCAAAAATAAAATTGCAAGGGAAGAAAAGAAAAAACCACAACTGTTGCAGTTATGGTCTTCAAGAATGTATGATTCCGGCGGGATGTTTATAGTCAAGGAAACATTTTAACAGAAAGCCCGTGGGTTCCCTTTTTCACAATCATGCTGTCATCGAGCAGATGGTTTTTAATTTCCTCCATATCGGCGGAAATAGCGGCAAGGGCTTCTTCCTGCTGTTTCTGGCTGTCAAAGTTATATTTATTGTTTTTGATATTTTCCTGCAACCGCTTGGCTTTTAGATAAGTGCATAGCTTTTTATTGATTGCCGGATGGGCAAAAGAGATTTTCATGGTGGATGGAATCAGGTTTCCGTTCGCATCTTCCTCTGCATCCAATGTCATATTGATTTGCTCGTCCATTTTGAAAAGCAGGGAAAGGACATCCGATACGGTTTCTATATCGAAGTCCATAAAAATGTTGATGCTGATACCCAAGGCATTTGTGATTTTCAGCAGTTGGTCGGGTTTGGGGTTGCGGATGCCGTATTCGTATTTTTTGATGGTGGCAGGATTAATGCCGGAAAGCTGCCCTAGCATTTCTTGTGATATACCGCGCATATTCCTAAAATGTCTTATTTTTTCTCCAGTAGTCATGTAAATTCCCTCCAGTGTTCCATTCTATTTCATTATATATTTTCATATTACCATAAAAGAACACATTTGTGTATATAAAAATAAAATTAATACTTGACAGACACATATGTGTACTGTAAAATACAATTAATAGGTCACAAAAGTGTACCAATAAGGAAAGGGGAAGAAAAATGGGAAATGTAAAGAGGATGTATGTAACGGCAAAAGAAGCGGCAGAAATGCTCGGTGTATCAACGGGGTATGCTTATAAGCTTATCCGGGGGCTGAACGAAGAACTAAAAGAGAAAGGATATCGGACGATTTGCGGGAAGGTTCCGACGAAATACTTTGAAGAAAAATTTTACGGACTGAATGTAGCTATGTAGGAAAGGAGAGGGCGTTATGTCGGCAACAAGGGATGGGAAGATGTGGCGCTGCCAGTTCTATTATAAGGACTGGCAGGGGGTAAGCCACAAAAAGAATAAGAGGGGATTTCGAACAAAAGGAGAGGCGGAACAGTGGGAGCGGGATTTTTTGCAGCAGCAGGAAAGGAATCTGGATATCAATTTTGAGAATTTTGTCCGAATTTACTACGATGATATGGAACACCGTCTGCGGGAAAACACGATGCGGACAAAGAAATTCATTATTGATTTGAAGATTGTTCCGTATTTTAGGAAAAAGTGTATCAGCGAGATTAAGGCATCCGATATCCGGGCATGGCAGAATGCGTTGATAAAAGAGGGGTATTCGGATACATACCTGAAAACGGTGAATAACCAGTTGTCGGCAATCTTCAATTATGCGGTGCGGTATTATGATTTGAAAGACAATCCCTGTAGGAAGGCGGGGAGCATCGGGAAGAGCCATGCCGGGGAGAAGGGGTTCTGGACGAAGGGGGAGTTTAAGCAGTTTCTTTCCGTAGTGGAAGAGAAGCCGGAAGCAAGAATGGCATTCCTGCTTTTGTATTGGACGGGCATGAGAATAGGGGAACTGCTTGCCTTGACTTATAAAGATATTGATTTGGACAAGCGTACTATTTTCATAAGCAAGTCTTACCAGAGGATAGATGGAAGGGATATTATTACCCCGCCGAAAACCCCAAAGAGCAAGAGGAATATAACAATACCCCCGTTCTTGGCAGAGGAATTGAGGGAGTATACTTCCCGTTTGTACGGGATTATGGAGGATGAAAGGATGTTCCGCTTCACAAAGTCTTATATGGAGCATGAAATTATCAAGGGGATTCAGAAATCCGGCGTAAAAAGGATAAGGCTCCACGATTTAAGGCATTCCCATGCCTCAATGTTAGTGGAAATGGGCTTTACTCCGCTAGCGATTGCGGAGCGGCTTGGGCATGAAAAAATCGAAACAACGTTGAATACCTATTCCCATTTATATCCCAACAAGCAGGGGGAAATCGCGGAGCAGTTGGAATTTGAAAACAGCAAGGAGGAAGAGGAATGAGCGGAGTACATAAATATCCGACAATCAGCTTTCGTGTCCCTCCAAGGCAGCGAGAGGAAATGGAAGCAAGAATAATGGCAAGCGGGTTGGCAAAGAAGGATTATTTTATCCGTTCCTGCATGAACAATAGGGTGTGTGTGGTGGGTAAAAAAGAGCTGGTGTATCGGCTGGTGGAAGAGTTGAAGATGATGCAGACGAACATACGGGAAGTAACGGAGCAGTTTGAAAAGGAAGATGTTTGTTTGACTTCGGAGGGGTTAAAGGATATGAGGAATGACTGCCTGGATATGCTCAAAGCAATCCTCTGGATGCTGGATGGTGCCAAGTATCTTTGGCAGGATGAAGGGCAGGGGAAAAACGGGAATGGGGGCAGGAACTAAAATGCCTCCCCGGCGAGGGGCGCAAAACCTATCAAGGATGGCTTGCCATTCCTTGGAGGTTGCATTTTTGATAGGCTTGCCTGTCAAAAGTGCTTTTGCGTTACTTTCAGAGAAAGTAACAAAGCCTAAGTGGAAACCACTACTTTCGCGCCGGATGCGGCACTTATATGTGACTGAAAATAGGATAGGTGAAGGAGGATATTTATTGGAAAGGACAATCAGCGGGATGATGGGGAAAGGATCTGTTAGCCATAATACGAGGGCTTTTAGCGCGAAGAATGTGGACAGGGAGCGGAGCAAGTATAATGTGGAGTTCTGTCATATGGATATCAAAGGGGTATACCGCGAATTATTTGGGGAAGCCTTGGAGCGTTATAATACGAAACAAAAGCGGGGCGACAGGAAGATTGCTAATTATTACGAGAAGATTAGACAGAGCAAGCAGGAAAAGCTATTTTACGAGGTGATTCTCCAAATTGGCAACAAAGATGATACAAATGCGGAAAGCTGGGAGGGGCAGATTGCAAAAACGGTCTTGATGGAATTTATGGAAGACTTTCAGGCAAGAAACCCTAATCTATATGTGTTTTCGGCGCATTTGCATATGGATGAAGAAACGCCCCATGTCCATATTGATTTTGTTCCTTTTATTTGTAACAGCAAACGGGGGCTGGACACGAGGGTGTCGCTGAAAGGGGCATTGGCGGAGCTGGGATTTCAAGGCGGTACAAGAGGGGCAACAGAGTGGAATCAATGGATGGAATCCGAAAAGAAGGAGCTTTCCAAGGTAGCGGAAAGGCATGGGATAAAATGGAAGAAGCTGGGGACGCACAATAAGCATTTATCTGTATTGGATTTTGAAAAGCAGGAGAGGGCAAGGGAAGTTGCCAAGCTGGAGGAGAAAATTGCTGACAGCAAGGAGGAATTATCCCATATTATTTACCATCAGGCTTTAGCGGAAAGAAAAACGGAACGGATAAAGAAGGAGAATGAGGAAATAAGGCAGGAGACGGCAGAGATTTCCGCCGAAAACGATTTATTGAGGGAACAGACGGGGGAATTGATAGAGGATAAGGAAAAATTGCTGTCGGATAACCAAAGGCTGGAACAGAAGCAGAAAGAGTTGCGGCGGGAAATAGAAAAAGTGGCAGACTCTAAAATGGTTATAGAACGCAATATCCGCGCTTATGAGGAAGAAAATAAATGGCAACTGCCGGAACCGGGGGCATTAATGAGTGCAAAGGCATACCGGGAGAAGAACGCGGCTCCGCTGGTGGATAAATTGAAAGATGTTATAAAAAGCCATACGGTAAAATGCGTGAACCTTATGGAGCAAGTAAAGCAGTTAAGGGTAAAAGTGGAAAATCAGGCAGAAGACATTGATTTTTATAAAGGCAAAGTAAAACAGCAGTATTTGAAGCTGGAGCAGTTGCAGGAAAAGGCGGATGATTTGGAGCGTGTAAGGAGGTATGCCGGAACGGATAGGGTGGATGCGATGATAAGGGAGGCGAAGGAACTGGAGCGGATTGCGCAGGGCGGGAAAACTTATAATAGAGTATATGTGATGGGGCGATAGGAAAGGATGGGATTGGTATGATGGATAACAGGAATGGAGAGGGAGCGTATTCGCAGGAAAATATCGTAGACTGTGGATACAATATGGATAATGGGTATGTAGAAATCCGTTTTTTGAATGGAAATATTTTGAAAATAAAATGCGAAGAGGTAGAGGCCGGGCTGCATACCACAGAACAGTCGTTGGCAAAGCTTCATAAGCTGTTGGACAGTAAACCAGTGGAATATGTTGCAATGGCTTTATCGGGGGAACTCCAAGCCTACTGCGATATAGAAGCAGATATGGTAAAAAGTATGTTTGGAAAGATTGTCCAGGGTTATTTGAAACAGGGGTACAGCAAGGCTATGGCGGAGGCATTGGCACGGGAATTTTTCAGGTATGAAAGTTGAGGCGGGGTATGGCAGATATGGAAAAGAATGTAATGGTAAGGTTATGTAATGTTTTTGAACTTTGCATAGAGGGAAATTTTATTGCTGAAATAATGTATGTTTTATGCGATGGAAGGGAAGTATGTTCTTCTTTGCTTTATAATGGTGGAATTTTATAAAATCATTGGTATAATAATGGCATGATTGGGAGGAAGGTGAAGTTATGGCAGATATTAATATGATGAATATAGAGATTGGAAAGATTCCTGCTATTTTGTGGGGAAACCCTTCTGACAAGGTGTATCTTTATGTGCATGGCAAGGCGGGGTGCAAAGAGGAAGCAGAGATATTGGCGCAAATAGTTTGTATGCAGGGGTGGCAGGTAATCAGCTTTGATTTGCCGGAACATGGGCAGAGAAAGAGCGAACGGAACTCTTTTAACCCGTGGACGGCTGTGCCGGAAATCAAAGCAGTATATCAATATGCGAAGGAGAATTGGAGCCGGATTTTCCTATATGCAAACAGCTTGGGGGCATGGTTTTCCATGCTGGGGCTGGCAGAGGAGAAATTGGAAAAATGTCTATTTGTTTCTCCCGTTTTGGATATGCGAAGATTAATAGAAAATATGATGGGATGGGCAAATGTGACATTGGAACGGCTGGAACGGGAGCAGGAGATTGCTACTGATTTTGGGGAGGTTTTATCGTGGGAGTATTATGTTTATGCAAAGGAGCGTTTGATTAGAATATGGAATTGCCCAACGGAGATTTTGTATGCGGGGAAGGATAATCTGGTGGAGCGGGAAACGGTGGATGATTTTATGGAGAGATTCCATTGCGGTTTAACGGTTATGGAGGATGGGGAGCATTGGTTTCACACGGCGGAGCAGTTGGAGTTTTTGCATGGGTGGATAAGGGGGAAGGGCTGAGTTGCTTTGAGGGATGGACATGGTGCTAGCACCATGTGGGGTGAAGGGGATAGAGGGTGTGCGTATGTGGCAATTTATTAGCGGGATAAATTGCCATGTTTTTATAGATAGAAGAGGATTTATATGTTAAAATATGAAAGCAAAAAATAAAAATAAAAGATAATAATTTTTATTGTAATATATGAAAATTAGGAGGTTCAGAATGGCAAAGCAACCAATTATTAATGGGAAAGTAGTAGAAAGGGCATATGAAGATTATCGTAATGAGTTGTTTTTGGTAAATAGAAGATATCAAAGGAAACTTGTTTGGGATGTTGAAGAAAAAAAGGCTTTTATTGATTCTTTATCAAATGGGTATCCAGTACCGTTATTTCTTTTTGCAAAAAATGATTATAAGGGAATGGAAAGGTTTGAAATTATTGATGGGTTACAAAGATTAAATGCAATTTTCAGCTTTATTGAAAATGGTTTTCCTTCTATAAATGGATGTTTTTTTGATTTGACTTCAACAGCACTTACAAAGGATTTGCTAGATAAAGGAATTGTAGAACAAAAGTTACCAGTACTGAATAGAGCCATATGTGTTAAGATAGTAAGCTATGAATTGCCATTTTCCATCTATGATGAAAAGAATCCTGATATTATAGATGAAGTTTTTAGAAGAATTAATTCAAATGGACAACATTTATCAAGACAAGAAATTAGACAAGCGGGAGCAACTAGCAATTTTGCGGAACTTGTAAGGAATATTTCAACGAAGATTAGAGGGGATGTTTCACACGAAGATATATTATTATTGTCGCAAATGAAAAAAATTAGTATAGGGAAAGACTCAGAAGGAATTGACCCAGATGTAGTATTTTGGGTGAAAGAAAACATAATGAACAAAGAAGATTTGAGGATGTCTATGGATGAGGAACAGATTGCAGATATTCTTGCTGCTATGGTTTTAACTCCGATTCCTCCGTCAAATGTGAGTGTGTTAGATGAATATTATGGGTTTAAAACTACTGATTCGGAAGTAAGAAGCAAAAGGGTGGAGGATGCGGTTTCTATGATTACTCCAGAAGTTCTAGAAAATCAATTTTTATATGTATTCGATGAATTGAAGAGGATTTTTTATGGTAGAAATAAGACTATTATTGGACAGATGGTAGGAGGGAGAATTTATAGGGGACCAAGATATTTTCAGTTGTTATTTTTAGCATTATATGATTTGTTGATTAAGAAAGAAAAGAAAATAAAAAATTATGACTTAGTATATAATAAATTGTCGAATATAAGTAATGCTACTATGAACATTGCTGGCGGAGGCGGATGGTGGGCCAGCAAAGAAAAGACTGAACTAATGCAAGCTACGTCTGCGGTTTTAGAGCCTTGTTTTGAGGATAGAAATATGGATGATCCAATGTACTATTCTTATGCAACAGAATTGGAAACATTATTGAAGCAATCAAAAACTGAAAATAGTCAATATGATTTTAAACAGGGATTATATGATTTAAAAACGGAGGTTTTAAATGATGGGCTAATAAATAAAATCTTTAAAACATTAACGGCAATGGCAAATACTGATAATAAAGCGGTTGGATATGTTATCATTGGGGTTGCTGATAAATTTGAGGATGCAGAGAAAGTAAAGGCTAAGTACAATGAGGATTATGTTAGAGTAGGCGCATTTTATATTACTGGCATTGACGGAGAAGTGAAAAGGTATTATGAGGGAAACCATGATAAATATTATTCAATGATAAAAAATAAAGTGGAAAATGTGCCGATTACAGAACATTATCGTAGACAACTAGGTAATAAGATTAGAATGGTTAATTACTATAATAAATCCGTTATTATTTTAAAATTGACATCTGATAATGGTGCGGTTATGTATGATAATGCATATTATACTCGTATAGGAGCCAATAATGATCCTATTCCAGTATCAGCAGAGGAAATGCCAACCTTTTTTGCAAAGTTTATTGCAAAGTAATATCTGTGAAAATATAGTCTTAAAAGATATAAACAGTTGGCTGCAAGATAGTTTGTTGATATAAGGCAGAAGATTTTATATTGTTGTAGATAAATTTACTTGTATGGAAGAGGTATGCAAATTGTATATCGACATAAACGGCTTATATTGTGTAAATGAGAGTGATATAGAATTTGTATTAATACAATTACAGATTGTTGATATCATGTTGATAAAGTAAAAAGGGAGAAAGTATGATATATCATTATTGTAGAGTGGAAACTTTTTTGAATATTATTAAAAACCATGCTTTACGTATGTCTGATATTTTTAAGTCAACAGATAATTTAGAGGCGAAATCCATATTAGATTTGGTGCAGAGTAAAATTTATAATATGTATGTTGGAGATGGTAGGTTTGCGTGTAGCCCTATATATGGAATGGATAAGGATGATGCTTTTAAATATATTTTAGAGAGGGTAATGAAGAATATAAGGAGTGATAACGACAGATTATACTATGTGATTTGTTTTTCTGAAAAACCTGATTTATTAGGACAATGGAGGGAATATGCAGATAAAGGCAGAGGTGTTGCTATTGGATTTGATGAAAATTGGTTTGTAAAGTTATGCGAAACAATTAAAGATACGTTTAGATTTGAGAAGGTACAATATGAACATGGTGACGGAAATACCGATGAAATAATACGAGATAGAGCAGAACTGATTTACAGTGGTATTTTGCAGGATATAGATTCATATAATACGCAGGGCTTATTAGAAAGCCAATTTAAAGTTTCGTATAATATAGGAATGGCTAAAAAGTTGCTATATGAGGACTCTATATTTATTAAAAGAAAGGAATTTGAGGTAGAACAGGAGTGGAGGTTGGTCTTGGATGATGAAATAGAAAAAACGCGTGATGATTGGGAATTTTTTTATAATTGGAAAAATGAGAAATGTAAGTCCGATGATATAATCTATAAAATTTTTCCGAATGCGTTAGAGTTTATGGAGAGAAACGGGAAAATTGTTTCATATTTGGATTTGAAATATGATGTAATGGATGAAATGCCTATAAAAGAAATAATATTAGGTTCTGATTGTAAAGTTGCTGAAAGTGATGTTTATCAGTTGCTGGGGTTTTATGGATATGATGTTGAAACTGTAAATATAATTAGATCGCAACTATCATATAGGTGGATGTAATTTCAGAAAATGGCTCTATTTTGGCTCTAAAAATTCCAACAGCCACAAATACAAGCGCATTTTTCAAAGAATATAGATAATAAAACCCACAAAAAATAGGAAAAACCACCTAATTCACGCCATCCGGCGAAGAGTTCGAGTAGTAAACAGGGAGCCGGGAAGCCGTATAAACAGTGGACTTTCCGGCTTTTGATGTGGGGCGTGATACCTTTTTGATACCTATATTAATACAAGGTGTTGCCACAACGAGGGCAGAAATTTTTTTCAAAACAAGCTTGGTTATCACGGATATTCATAGTGCGATTACATGATTTACATAAAATGGCATCTCCTTCTTCAATTTGTATAGTATTAATTATTTGGTCTGGATTAAATATATAGCGTCTAACCTTATCATGTATATCATTAGGGCTAATAATAAAAGAAAATTTCTTTTCAATACTATGGGAATCATATGTGGTTGAATAGCTTAGTGCATAAATTGATAATTTATCAGCGACTGTAAGGTCTTTGCTAGCTATATGTCCAATTCTATAATGTAATAATCTATGGTATATTAATTCGGAAAAATATTTATTGTTGAGTAACTGCATGTTTTGTGTAGTTTCTAAAATAGCAAAATGACTAGACCTTTTTGACACACAAAAATGGTTCAATTCAGTCCAAAGTTTCATAACACTAGAATTATCAGTAATATTGCTTAACTTTTTTGTTCCATCATTTTTAATAGAGTCTTTTATCATGTCATAACTAATATATTTGTAAGGTCTACCTTGTGCTAATTCTCCGCCACGATAGCGCTGATAACATGACCAACTAAATAAGAGCATTGTTCCGAAGTCACGTGAATTTCCCATAGAAGCTAAAACTAATTGCTCCAGTTTATGTTCATCATTAAAGAGGGTTTGGTATGATATATTATATTCTGGCAAGAAAAAATCTAATCTCTTATCTATAAATTGTCGAAAGTAATTCATGCACCGTTCTTTATCAGACTTAGATTTTTCATATATTAAACTTTCATCTAAATCAATAAGATGCTGTAAATCGGCTCCAGTATCTAAACAATAAATTCCTCCTCTATGGGGAACAACACTTAACCAAAAGTAGAAAGGAGTATCATTGATTTTATCAATATAAAATGCCAAGTATTTTTGCGCATTATTTATATTGTATAATTTTTCCCATTCATCAACATAAAAAGAAATACCGTTTAGTTTTAAAATTTTAACAATAGCTATTAATTGTTGGCGTATATCATTTATATTCAAATAAGTTTGATAAATGTTATCTTTTTTAATTGAAGATGTATATTCATCCACTAAACTCATTAAAGTTTCGCTGGTAAAGCTTATATTTTTAAGACCTATGGAACTTGCCAAATTTGTACTGATATTACAAATTTCATGGTATACATCGTCTGTAGACATTTGGCCTTTATCAAGGTTTTCATACGATACACTACCACATTTCGTGATAGCAATAAAGAAACATATTTTTTTAATTGCCTTATTTAATGATAATTCTAATTTTAGTTTATCGCCATTGAAAAGGCTTAATAATTTATCTTTAAAACTATTTCCACAGATTATTTTTAATAAAAGGCTTAACTGTTTTGTTAATTCACTATACATGAAGTTGCTAAATACTCTGTTAAATATTTCTTGATCAAAGTCTGTAGGTAAATGTAATCTTTTTACATTTAAATACAAAACAAATGTTTTGTCATTGAATATATTTTCATGCAATTTGTTTCTTGCCATAAGGAGAAGATGAGTTTTGCCGGTTCCTCTTAGGCCGGATATTTTACCACTTGAAGTAGTAGAATAAGCTACTAAATCAGATAAATGATTATTAACATCTATATGAACTTTATTTAACTTTTCAATTTGAGTAAATGACATATCAAGTTCTAACTCATAATCAGCTCTTAAATCTGCAAAGGCCTTATTCATCTTTTCAATAAATATATTGTCGTTAATTAAGTCTTTTAGTTCGTATTTCATCTAATTATCCCCCTAATTTCTACTTTTCTATTTTTTTCTCTCACAAGTATCCGGCCAATTCAACTTCCACTCCAAATATTCATCCCGGCTAATTTCCCCGGCCTTCAGTTCGTTCTTCCGAACCAGCCATTCCCGCATAAAATCATCCACAACGCCATAGTTAAACCACAGCCCCACCGGCGGGTGAGCCGGCCAGTTATCGCTGTCGTTATAGCGCACGGCATCATCATCCGAAGCATTGCACTTCCCTGGATTCCGTACCAGTTGGAAAAGGTTGATTGCCCCCGGATTATCTTCGTCCAGCCAGAAGAACGTCTGCATGATATCCTCTGCGGAGCCGGAGACTTCACTGATAAAGTTCAGGGGGTTCACATCCAGAACTTTCGCCATCTGCAATAGCATATCCTTCTTTGGAACCCGATAATTCGTCTCGTATTGGGCTATCCGGTTATCTGCCCCTTTTTCATCGAACCCCACCCCGATGCCCAATTCTTTTTGCGTCATTCCCCTAAAAATACGAATAAACTTGATTTTTTCGCCTATTGTCATCTTATCATCACCGCCTTTTCCCCATTATAACGGATAAAGAAAAAATAGTAAATAAAAATATTAACAATTTTGCGAAATAGATGCTTGACATTAACATATAGGTTAATATATAATACAAATACGACATTAACACAAATGTTAATAACTGAATGAGCTGTATCATCTGTCAACAGACTTACGCCAAGACCCCGAAAGGGCGAGCGGAGAAAGGCACTCCCGTAAATGGTGGGAATCTCGAAAAGGAGCAACCCCATAGCCGCTTAAGCGGTTGAGGCCAGTTGAAACACTGGCAACAGACGGTACAAACGGAAGCCATAAATGAAAAAGGGAAGGAGAACAATTATTGAATAATACTTTATTTGTAACAGCCGGGGAAATTGCAAAAGAATTAGGCATTTCAAAACCATTTGCCTACAAACTGGTACGACAGATGAATGGGGAACTGGAAGCAAAAGGTTTTCTTACTATTTCGGGGAGGGTAAGCCGGAAATATTACGAAGAAAAGTTTTATGGGATAACAAAAGCAGATTAGGGAGGGATAGATAATGGCGGCATATAAAGACGAAAAGAGGGGAACGTGGTTCGTATCGTTCCATTACAATGACTGGACGGGGAAAAATTGCAGGAAAGTCAAAAGGGGGTTCAAGACAAGGCGGGAAGCGGTGGAGTGGGAGCAGCATTTCCTTATGAAAGAAGGCTCCGACCTGGACATGACGTTTTCCGAATTTGTAACCGCCTATACAAGAGACATGCAGCCCAAACTGAAACATAATACATGGCTCACCAAGGAACATATCATCCGCACGAAACTTCTCCCTTATTTTAAGGACAAGAAGATGTGCGACATTAAGCCGAAGGACATTATTCGGTGGCAGAACGTACAGATTTCATACCGTGACGAGAAAGGCAAGCCTTATGCGCCCACCTACTTAAAAACCTTGCAATCAGAGTTGAGCGCATTATTCAACCATGCGGTGCGCTTCTACGAGTTGAAAAGCAACCCGGTGACAAAAGCTGGCCCGCTGGGAAAAGGAAGGGCAGAAGAAATGCTGTTCTGGACGAAAGAGGAATACCTAAAATTCGCAGGAGCTGTCAAGGAAAAGCCGTATTCCTACTATGCATTCCAAATACTGTATTGGTGCGGGCTAAGGCTGGGGGAACTGTTGGCGTTGACGCCACAGGATATTGACTTTGAAAAGAAAGTCATACGGATTACAAAATCTTACCAACGTCTGCAAGGCGAAGACATAATTACAGACCCAAAGACCCCTAAGAGCAAGCGCGTGGTCAGTATGCCGGATTTCCTATGTGAAGAACTGCAAGACTATATCGGCAGATTGTACGGCATCCTCCCTACGGACAGAATATTCCACATGACAAAAAGCTTCTTGCACCATGAAATGAGCCGGGGAGCCAGCCTTGCAGGGGTAAAACGGGTAAGGGTGCATGATTTGCGCCATTCCCATGTGTCTTTGCTTATTAACATGGGGTTTTCGGCAGTATCCATCGGAAATAGGGTAGGGCATGAAAGCGTGGATATCACTTATCGATATGCACATATGTTTCCGACCGAGCAAAGCCAGATGGCATTGAAATTGAATGAAGAATTTAAGGAGGGAACAGGAAAATGAGCGGAACACATAAATATCCGACTATCAGCTTCCGCATCTCGCCAAGGGAGCGGCAGGAAATAGAAGCCAGGATATTAGCCAGCGGCATGAAAAAGAAGGACTATTTTATCCGTTCCTGCATCTATAACCGAGTGTGCGTAGTGGGCAAAGAAGAAACAGTGTACCGAATTGTCGGAAAATTGCAGGAAATGGAAGCGCATTTAACAGGGCTGGCAAAACAGATAACAGAGAACCAGCCGGAAGCTACAACACAAGAACTGGAACAAATAAAAGAAGAATATCTTGATTTATTAAAAGCAGTCTTGTGGATGCTGGACGGGGCAAAATATCTTTGGCAGGAAAAGGGGAATGCCCCGGATAAATAAACCGGGGCATTCTATGATGGTAAAAGCCGGAACTTTTACACCATATCCAGCAAATATAGTGTATCAAAGGCTCCGGCAGATTTCAATGAAGGATAAAGAAATGGAGATAAGTATGAAACAGTCACAAGAAGTAAAACTAATCCGAATGGATATGATACAAAGCCAGACGATAGAATGGCTTTGGTATCCATATATTCCGTTTGGAAAAATAACCATCGTGCAAGGAGACCCCGGGGAGGGAAAGACCACATTCGCTTTGAATTTGGCGGCGCGGGTTTCAAAGGGGGAATGTTTTGGGCAGGAGGGCAACCCTAGTATTCCGTTATCTGTCATTTACCAGACTGCGGAGGATGGGCTGTCCGATACGGTGAAGCCAAGGCTGGAAGAAGCGAAAGCGGACTGTAGCCGGATTTTAGTCATAGATGACAGGGAAAAGTCCTTAACAATGGATGACGGACGGCTAGAGCAAGCCATCAATGCTACGGGAGCCAAACTGCTTATTTTAGACCCGATACAAGCTTATCTGGGCGGCAATGTGGATATAAACCGGGCAAACGAAGCAAGAGACATGACAAAGAAATTAAGCCAGCTTGCAGAGCAGACAGGGTGCGCAATCCTGCTGATTGGGCATATGAATAAAGCCAGCGGCACAAAAGCCGCATACCGGGGAATCGGCTCCATAGATTTCTTTGCGGTAGCCAGAAGCGTGCTGTTGGTGGCGAGGGTGGCAGAGCAGGAAAACATCCGGGTAGTGGCGCAGATAAAAAATAATTTGTCCAAAGAAGGGCAGCCGATAGCATTTGAACGCTGTAAAGAGGAATTTCGCTATATGGGAACCTATGATATTACAGTGGATGAATTATTAGGCGGCTACTGCAAAGCGAATAAAACCCAGAAGGCAAAGCAGCTTATTAAAAGCCTTTATGGGGAAAACACGTTAATTTCAAGTATGGATATGGAACGGAGAGCGGAGGGGATGGGCATTTCCAAAAGGACGCTGGATATGGCTAAAAAAGAGTTGGATATCAAATCTAAGCGGCAAGGGAATATCTGGTACTGGGATTTGGATAAAAAGTAAAGTTTAAGGATGCAACAATGTATGTCTCTCATAATTGCATAGTTAAGTTTGCAAGGATAAGGATGTAATTTCCTAAGAAACGCATTGTTGCATTCTTGCTTTTAGAAGAAGTGTATCGGAAAAGGCGGGTACAAAACATCAACGCTATAGAAGCCCTCGGCGTTTGAGAGCGAAATACACCCGTCGCACAAACCTTCGGTTTATGCTCTGGGTCTATTTCGCCCTTGCAGGGGCTTTTGCCCGGTAACGGGCAAAGTTCGTAAACGGACACCCTATGGTGTCCACTCACGGGAAGGAGCGTCATCTATCGCAAGACATTCATTTATCCAAATATCCAAGCTGCATGATGTGATGGGGAGGATAGATTACATTTCCAGCCATGACAGGCAAGAGAATTTATATGCTGCTTATCAGACGGCAGATATGGAATTTTGGAAAAGCCTTGCAAAAGAAAACCAGCAGGAATTTATGAAAAGCGGAACGGGAGGGAAATGCGTGGAAGCAAGAGAATTAATCATTGCCTTGCCCGAAAACTACACGGAATATAATCCGCAGGAAGTGATTTCATTATTTACGGAAGCATTCAGAAACCAATATCAAATAGAATGTGCTTCCGCTCTGCATCATAACAAACGGAAGACGAATTACCATATCCATTTGATTTTCAGCGAACGGCAATTACTACAGGAGCCAGAAATAAAGATTGCTAGCCGGAATATGTTTTATAATGAACACGGCAAACGTGTGAGGACAAAAAAAGAAATCCTAGATGCAGAAGGGGATATAAAGAAGGGATGCAAGATTATCCCCAAGGGTTCCGTTTATGAAAGCAGGATGTTCTCAAACAAAAACCCTTATTTTAAAAGCGATGAATTTCTGGCAGAAGTAAAGAATAGCCTTACGGAACTGATAAATCAATACATAGATAACCCAAAGGAAAGATTACAAGTCTTCGACCGAAACAGCGTATACCTTCCTATGAAAAAGATAGGCAGGAACAATCCCAAAGCGGCAGAGATTGAAAAGGACAATCGGACACGGCAGGAATGGAATTATACCGTGGACGAAGCGCTTATATCGGGGGTGGAGGAAAAAGAAATACGGAACATTAAGAAGCAGGAGATTACGGAGCAAGTTTCGCAATGCATTGCGGATATTGGCAGAAAACCGTGGTTCTTTTTTATTTTTGTGGAAAAGGCTGTAGAACGTTTAAAAACAGTCATAGAAAAATGGAAACTGCCGTCTAAACCGGCAATGGACGTAGATATGATTGAGTTCCGCAAAATGCAGGATGTAAAGGAAAAATTAGAGAACCAAATAATTGCGATACGCAAATTGGAGCAACAGGAAATCCCGTTATTAAAAAAAGAGTTGGAAGGAATCAAAGGCATGTTCAAGGGAAAAGAGAGGAAAGCCTTAGAGGGTGAAATAACTATTGCCCAGACACGCTTATCTTCCATGAAAACATATTTGAAAAATATAGTAAACAACAGCGGATATAAGTCGGTACAAGACTTTATCCAAGTATACCAAAAAGCGGAATCGGAGGTATTTGCCTATCAGAAGGTAATGGAACAATACCGCTTCTATGGAGGACAAAAACCGCCGGAAGAAGAAAGAATCCGGCAACAGCTGCGCCGCTTGGCACAGGAGGCAAAAAGTAAGGAAGGCAGTAGGAAAATAACAGAAACCAGAGGAAGGGGGGCAAGGTAATAATGACGGAAATGGAAAAGAGGGTTATGCTGCGAATGGCAGCAAAATTGGTGGAATATGGAATTATAGAGCAAGATAAAGAAGCTGAAAATCTGGTACAGTGGTTTTTGCTAAGTAGCCGGATAAAAGAAAATAATACTGAAATCCGGGAATTAATGAAAAATTACAAGCAGACAGAATTTCTGGCCAGAGAGGGGATAAAAGAAGCGATAAGAAACAATCAAGAGATTTGCAGACGCAGAGACGAGTTATATCATATACAGAACGATTTGAAGGGAGATATATCTAAGCTGGAACAGGGCTTTAGCCGGTAAATAGCTAATCAGGCGATTGACTTTGCGTAATGGCTTTACGAAGTGATGGTTTGCTTTATTAAAAAGGAGGGCGGTCATATATTGGTGGCCGCCCTAAAAACAATTCATGCGTGGCTCTAACTATCAATAGGTGTGATAAAAACCTCTGTCATCATACGAACGCCGATACGGAAACCGTCAATAAAATTCTGTTCCATTTCATAAGGCATCAGCCCAATATACGCATCTATCAATTCTTGAAATTCCTTCTTCAAATTATCTGGGAGCTTTTCAATAAAAGTGGAGTAAGACCGAAATGCCTTGCTTCGGTTTTCCCTATATTCTTCTATGATTGTCTGAAATTTTGAATAAGGATATAATTCCCCATTATACAGTTGCTCTAAAACCTTTTCCATCTTCATAACCTCCTTTTACGATTGTTTCCATCTGGTAACAATTTTACCATAGAATAAGGCTATACTCAATACAAAAGTTACTAATTAGTCACAAAAGTTTGGAGGGTATGGCTATGCAATGGATTTTAAGGGATATTCCGTTAGGGAGGAATATCCAGACGATACGGATGGAAAAGAATATGACGCAAAAAGAAGTAATTGAAAAGCTGGAGTTAATGGGAGGGTTTATGTCCAGAAGTACGCTGGCAAACATAGAAGCAGGAAGGAGAAACATCAAAGCTGGCGATTTAAAGGCATTGAAGATATTGTTCGATGTGGACTATGAGGAATTTTTCAAAGATTGAACAGCAGATTAGAAATGCCATATGATTGTTTCTATATAGTGGCATTAATGCCGGTATTCTTTACTATACTCAAACTAAGTTACTAATTGGTCACAAGTTTGGAGGTATAGTATGCAGTGGGTATTGCATGACATTCCGTTAGGAAGAAATATTCAGACCGTACGAATGGCAAAAAATATGACGCAAATGGAAGTAGTGGAGCAGATGCAGCTTATGGGGAGTATGATGTCAAGAAGCACACTGGCAAATATAGAAGCCGGAAGAAGAAATATTAAGGCAAGCGACTTGAAAGCATTAAAAATATTGTTTGACGTGGAGTATGGTGAGTTTTTTAAAGATTAAACAATGGCGTATTCGTTTTTCTGTTGATAATAGGAATCACATGGTGCTAGCACCACGTAAAGAAAGACCGCCAAATGTGATACTCCGTGATACCCGTATGATACCTATATCTTTTTAAACGATAAATAAACGGTATAATTTGAATAAAATGGATATCAAAAAACTTGAAAAACCACCAGAAAATTAACAAATACGTTAATGACTTAGGGAATTTGAGTAGCGGACAAGATGCCGGGGATACTGATAAAATGGGCGTTTCCGGCATTGCTATATGGCGTTTGGCTCTAAAATGGCTCTAATTATTTGATGGATACTGGATTTGGGTGGGTATCATGATACCTGGTGGTGGGGAGCGGAAGCATTCTGTGTTGCATTTTAAAGGAATATTGGCTTGAATCTCCCTGCCGGATATGGTATATTATAAACATAAAAGGAAGCAACCGCCCACAAAGTGGTTAGCCTCCGGAAATGGTTTTTAAGCCTACCAGACTGCCAAGTACAAGGTAGGCTTATTTATTTTCGCTTGTTGTTCCTATCTATGTAGGCAAGCAATGCAAGGAGAAACGAGCCGCCTAAAAATAACAGGCTAAAGACTTCGTATGTATCCATTTGCATCACCTCCCTTCTCCATGAATTTTGTGATTCACACAAGTGAGGGAGGCTTTCCACCTTGTAACACGGTTGTTCCGTGTATCTAATATAGCATAACTTCCAATATCCGACAATCCTTTTCTGATTCTGGAATTTGGGAAAATTTTAACGGTATAATCTATAAATATTGGATTGATTGAAAGCTATATTTTGCAGTATTAATGAAGAAAAGGACATTCCTGAATCGGTTTCCCGGAATGTCCTTTTTTGATTATACTAGATGATTCCGCATAATTCGCCTGAAAGCTGTATGCCGTCTTTCAGTCCATGCCGGTACGCTATTGCGCCGTATACTGCGCCGCAATGGTTGGTGGTAGAGATTGCCATGTCAACGATGGCTGTCTGCCTCCGGCTAAGTTTAGCGTTGTCCATTTTTTTAAATGCGATATTCTGCTGTTTCTGAGAATTGATGTAGGCAGAATGGCAGAGTATTTAACAGATGTATTGTCTGCGGTATTTAACTTTGGGGATATGGTGTATTTTGCTGGAATTAAGTTGTTTAATAGAGTAATCGATAGATTGGAAATTAATATGGAACAGCAGAAACGATATGAAGTGTTTGATCGGATTTATGAGGAAGGGATGCAAAAGAAGGATTACAAATATGATAGGTATACTCGGTAAAGTTAATTATAGTTCCGTATAAATTTTCTACTTACACTAAAGTACCATTAAATACTGTATTTGTAGAACAAATTATAAGTTTAATAAATTCTACTTGTATTGAAGATGATGGATTTACTACAACCTAGAAAGTCAATGCCTATACAGATTTATAATATTGCAAAATAAAGCAAATGGAATTTGGCTGTAGAACTATAGGTTGATGGATAAACTTAAGCAAAGAGTGTATGGATAGTTCAAAACATTTAAGAAAAAATATTTTCAACTTTAAAGCAGAAGAATATTATCTTATATCAGTTTGAAGGTATATCTAAGTATATCTAAATTTTAGAACACTTTCATCATTTTTATGCTATAATAATGCTATATCATTGGTATAGACAATAAAGGAGAACAAAAACATGGCTTATTCAGAAGAAATAAAGAAGATTCGTCAGAAATGTTTTTTGTCACAGGAGGCTTTTGGCAGAGAACTTGGTGTTTCATTTTCATCTATTAACCGATGGGAAGGTGGAAAAAGTAAACCTAATATGTCTGCTATGAAAAAGATTAAGGATTTTTGTGATATCCACAACATTGATTTTAGCGGATTAGAAGAACAGTGGACACAGACAGGAAAGGATGAATAGTAGCATGGCGAAGAAGAAAATTACTGAAAAAGCATTGAATATAGATAATATTTTATTTAATTGCAGAGATATTTTACGTGCGGCGCGTAACTCGGGTTCTTTCTTTGAGAAACGTGACATGATGCTTACGCTTGTATTTTTACGTTTTATTGGTGAGAAATACGAAGACGGAATTGAAAGGCTTCGTCAGACTTTAATCGAACAAGGGCTTGATCCGGAAGATGAAAATATTAGAGCAGCATTCTTTGATGATGCTACTTTTACAGATGGAACATATAATTTGCCTCTTGAAGCAAGGTGGTCAACTATCATCAATACTCCTGCACCGGGGCTAAATGTTGCACTTGATACAGCGCTTCACAGTATTGCAACCGCTTCAAAGGATTTAAAAGGCTGTTTTATCGAAGGTACGTTTACTACTCGTAATCTTGGCGCAAATGATATTAAGAAACTTGTTGATGAAGTAAATAAAATCAGCCATAAGGCATTTGGTGAAGAAAAAGATCTTATTGGTCGAGTTTACGAATATTTCCTTAAAGAATTTGCGGTAAATGCTACAAAGGAAGAGGGAGAATTTTATACGCCTCATGATGTTGTGCAATTGATTGCGGCAATGATAGAACCTTATGACGGCACTTTATATGATCCTTGCTGTGGTTCGGGTGGCATGTTTATTCAGAGCGCCGCTCTTGTAAAATCAAAACAAGGAGATATCAACAAAATCAATATTTATGGACAGGAAAAGGACGCAGCTACTTATCGCCTTGCAAAAATGAATCTTGCACTTCGCGGGCTCAGCCATAACCTTGGTGAAACAAATGATTCGTCCTTTACACATGATTTACATAAAGGGTTATACTTTAACTATATTATGGCGAATCCACCTTTCAATCTGAAAGGCTGGTATGATGAAAATTTAAAGAGTGATGTACGTTGGTCAGACTATGCAACACCGCCTGAAAGCAATGCGAACTATGCATGGATTCTGCATATGCTTTCCCACTTGAAGAAAGCGGATGGAGTTGCGGGATTTCTTCTTGCTAATGGTGCATTGAATGATAGTGATACTTTAGAAATCCGTAAGAGGCTGATTCAGAATGATAAGATTGAAGCGATTATTGTTCTTCCAAGAGAACTGTTTATCACAACAGATATCAGTGTTACATTATGGGTTTTGAACCAGAACAAAAAGGGCGGTAACTATCACGGTAGAACATTGCGTAATCGTGAGAATGAAATGCTCTTTATGGATTTGCGTACATGGACAGAAAATCCAGTTAAGGGAGAAAGCAAAAAGAAGGTACGTCTGGTAACGGAACAGATTGAAAAAGCAGCGGATATTTACCATACATGGCAGAGTGAAGGAACTGACGGAACAAAATATGAAATTCCTGAACTTTATCGTAGCGTAGCTATTGCAGAAATTGAAACCAAAGGTTGGGCGCTTACGCCAAGTAAATATATTGAATTTGTCGACCATGACTTAGAAATTGATTACGAAAAGGAAATGACTCGTGTTCAGGCAGAAATGAAAGAAATCATGAAGGCGGAAAAGAAATCCCAGCAGATGCTGGAAGATGCATTTAGGGGGATTGGTTATGGGATTGACTAAAATTCGTTTAGGCGATTATATTGAACGCTCAACAGTAAATAATAGTGATTTAAAGTATGGAATTGATTTCATTGCAGGAGTAAACAATCAGGGAATTTTTACTGCACCAAAGGGAAATACAGAAGGTGTGGACTTAAAGCCTTATAAAATAGTAAACAATGGTGCATTTGTATATAATCCTACACGACTTGACTTAGGGTCTATTGCATATCGTATGGAGGATTTGTGTATTGTTTCGCATTTGTATATGGTGTTTTATCTTACTGAAGAAGGAAAGAAAATTATTGACCCTTTATGGTTATTTATCTATTTTAGACGAGCGGAATTTTGTAGAGAAGTAACATTTAGAAATTTTGGAAGTCAAAGACCCGAATTTAACTTTAGTGATATGAGTGATATTATTATTCCTCTTCCAAACATTAAAATTCAACAGAAGTATGTTGAGGTGTACAATGCCATGCTGGAAAATCAGAAAAGCTATGAGCGTGGATTGGATGATCTGAAACTATCATTTGAAGCATTAATTGATGAATATAAGCATAGAGCAAAAAAGAAGAATATAGATTCCGTTCTCAAAGAAGTGGATTATAGAAATGCTAATGGTTTAATAACAAATATTCAGGGGATAAATATTACGAAACAATTTATGCCATCTATTGCAAATACAAATGGTGTAGATATTTCAAAGTATAAAGTGGTAAATAAGGGTCAATTTGTTTTTTCTGGAATGCAGACAGGTAGAGATGAATGTATTCGAATAGCACTTTTTGATAAGGATGAACCGATAATCATCTCTCCAGCATATGCTGTATTGGAGGTAATCGATGATAATGTTTTTGCAGAATATGTGATGATGTGGTTTACTCGTAAAGAAGTTGACCGTCTTGGTTGGTTTATGAGTGATGGAAGTATAAGAACAAATTTAGATATGGATCGCTTTTATGAAATAGAAATACCTGTTCCAGATTTAGATGTTCAGAAATTGATTGTTGAAATATATAATGCTTACAATGTGCGAAGAGATATCAACGAAAAACTCAAAGCACAGATTAAAGATATTTGCCCGATATTGATTAAAGGTTCTATCGAAGAGGCGAAAAAAACAAAGGAGGCGTAATCTATGGCTCGATTAAAAGAATATAACGGTCGTTATTGTGAATCGGAATATGAGCATGCCTTTATTGGATTTTTGGAGGCTGAGGGCTGGATTTATTCTTCTGGTAACAATATTTCTCGTGTAACCAAAAGGGATGTGCTGATTGCGGCTGATTTCAAGAAGTTTATAGCCGATACAAATCCAGACTTAATGGAAGATGAAGTAACTCAGATTTTTGATAATGTCCGCCTTGTTGGCAGTGAAAGTGATTTTGCGACTTTACATAAAGTGTATAGTTGGATGGTTGATGGCGTTCAGTTTACGCCGCAATATGGACTGGTGAAAATGATACCACTTATTGATTTTGAAAATTGGGACAAGAATATATTCCGTGTGGTAAATCAGTTCACAGTAGAATATACAAACAATGGTCAAAAAGAAACTCGCAGACCTGATGTGACTTTGTTTGTAAATGGTATGCCGTTGTGCATAATAGAACTAAAAAATCCTGCCGATGCTCACGCTGCTGTATATGATGCTTGGGAGCAGATTAATATTCGTTATTGGCGAGATATTCCTCACTTGTTACATTATTGTCCATTGGCTTGCATTTCTGACGGTGTGAAAACAAGACTTGGAACGGTACGCACACCATATGAACATTTCTATGCTTGGAGACGGGTAAACGATGGTGATGCAGTATCTACGCTTCCGTTTGCGGAGACCGAAACCATGATAAAAGGTGTTTATAGTCCTGCGCGTTTCCTTGAAATTTTCAGAGATTATATTTACTTTCAGGATAGTATTTATGATGGTGAAGAACGTGAAATCATATGTCGTTATCCACAGTTTTTTGCAGCAAGACTATTGAAACAAAGCATTGTAAATTCTGTTGTTACAGGTAGTGGAAAAGGTGGAACCTATTTTGGTGCAACCGGATGCGGGAAAACATACACAATGGCTTTTCTTGCCCGTCAGCTTGCACTCCGTTGTACAGATATACCGGAAATCGGTTCACCGACAATTATATTGATTGTTGACCGTGAAGAACTTCAAAAACAGGGGGCAAAATTATTCACAAAAAGCAAAGAATTTTTGAACCTCGGTGAAGTATCTGTTGTTAAAAATAGAGCACAACTAAGACAGGAGCTAGGTGCAAGACAAAGTGGGGGTTTTTACATCTGTACGATTCAGAAATTTTGTGACAGAGAAGATGACAAAATCGGTCTTATCAATGAGCGTCAGAATATCATATGTTTTTCCGATGAGGCTCATAGAACACAGCTTGAACATTCTAAAAAAATTCAGTTCAGTAAAGATGCTGATGAAAATATGAGAGCTATGGTTTCAAAGCCATATGCAAAAGTATTGAAAGAAGCATTTCCACAGGCCACGTTTGTTGGATTTACCGGTACGCCTATTGCAGAAACATATCAAACATTTGGAGATGAAATTGACCGATATACAATGGATCAGGCAGTTGCAGACGGTTTGACGGTTTCAATCAAGTATCACCCTCGGATTGCTAAGGTATTGCTTGATAATAACAAGGTGAAAGAAATTGAAAATTATTATAGAAAATGTGCTGATGATGGTGCAACCTATGAGGATATCGAAGCAAGTAAGAAAGCAATGAGCTCTATGGAAGTAATTCTTGGCGAGCCTTCCAGACTTGAGCGTCTGGCAACAGATATTCATGACCATTATGTCTCAGCTTGTGCAGGTGACCCGGATAGAATACAAAAAGCAATGGTGGTATGTTCTAATAGAAAGATTGCTTATGCTCTACTACAGAAGTTTAAGGATAAATATCCTGAATGGTTTGAAGAGAAGAAAACACAGGAGGGTGTTTCTGTAACGGAAGAAGAACTAAAAGAATTGAAACCAATGCCATTTATTGCAATGGTATCGAGTGTCGGCAGCAACGATGAAAAAGGTATGTATAATTATTTAGGAGGGGTTAAGAATGACAAGCGTTCGGAAGAATTGGATATTGCTTTTAAACAGGAAAAATCTAACCTCCATATGGTTATTGTTGTAGATATGTGGATTACGGGTTTTGACGTTCCATGTCTTACATATTTGTATAACGACAAACCTCTTAAAAAGCATATGTTGATACAGACCATCAGCCGTGTAAACAGAAAATATCCGGGCAAAGAATTTGGTATGGTTATTGATTATATCGGAATTCGTGATAATATGCGTGAAGCAATGAAAATTTATGGCGGTGATACCTCCGTTGCGCCTACGTCTGATGATGTTGAGCAGGCTACATCTGTGTTTAGAGAAGAGTTAGAAATCTTAAAAACTCTGTTTACGGATTATGATTTAACACCTTTCTTAAATCTGGATTGTGACCCCGCCGCACGTTATAGACTTCTTGCAAAAGCTGCAGAGTATGTATTCGTATCAATACAGGAATTGAAAACAGAAGGAAATAAAGGTTCTCAAAAGGTTTCATTTAAAACTTACTTTCTAAAGACTGTAAAACGAATGAGAACTGCTTTTGATATTTGTCAGCCTTCCGGCTGCCTTGGCGAAGAAGAATCTGCATTTGCACAATGCTTTATGGCTATAGCTGGTTTTGTTCGTAAAATGAGTGGAACAAGTGAAGTGGATACAGATACCATGAATCGCGCAGTTTCAAAGATGGTTGAAGAAGCGTTGAAATATAATCAGGTGGAAAGTGTTCTCGAAAGCGGCGAGGAAGAAGATATTTTTTCACCGGAATATTTTGAAAAATTATCTGATGTTAAAATGCCTGCAACGAAGCTGGAACTGCTTGTGCAAATGCTTCGCAAGCAGATTAAGGAATATGGAAAAGTGAATCAGTTGGCTGCAAAGTCTTTTCAGGAAATGTTAGAAAAGACGATTGCTGAATATCACGAAAGGCGTAAACATCTTACTGCTGAAGAAGCCGGAGAAGCACAGGAACAGGCATCTGAGGATATTATTAGAATTGCTACAGAACAGGCTTTGACTATTCTTCGTCAGATGAACGAGAACAGAGAAAGTTTTCGTAAAATTGGTTTAACATTTGAAGAAAAAGCATTCTATGATATTTTGATTTCTCTGCGTGACCAATATAATTTTGAATATGGAACAGATCAAGAAGTTGATGGTGTTGTAATCAATGATAAGTGCAAATGTTTAGCTCAAAAAGTAAAGGATATCATTGATACAAAATCTTCATTTGCAGACTGGCTTAATAATCAGAATATAAGAAATCAATTAAAGCTGGATATTAAAATATGCTTGGTTAAGAATGGATACCCACCTCAATATAGCCCGGAAGTATTCAATAAGGTTATGGAGCAGGTAGAGAACTTTGAAGAGTATTCAGGAGCAGAAGATTTAAAAAATGAGATATCTGCTTCGGCAAAGATTTATCAATATGAGACAGAGAGCAATGTGATGATGGTTGCTGAAGACCCGATGCCTTATGGCAAATCATAAGATAATTAATCAGTAGAGAGACGCTGAATGTGAAGTATGTTTTTTTCTATGATGAAACAGAGCATAGCAGAAAGATTAATTATAAGACTGTTACTGCCAATAATTACTGTGATAATTTCATGACTGGAATTGTGGGTTGGAAAGCAGAAGAAAATGATTGTGTTTCTGACAGATACCTTGCTTTTGAATCGAAGTATGATTACAGAAAAAAAGACGGAAAATTAAAGAGCCAGACTATGAAAACAAAAGATTTTAGTCTTGGGTTTGCTTCTCTTAATAATCATACTATTGAATTTTATGAAGACCTTTTATCACTGTTTGATGAGAAAGTAATTATATATTTCTCTGTGTTCAGTAAAATAGAATACGTTATAAGCCAATTGTTTGTAAATTATCATAATTCTATGTTTGCTGGATTCAAGAAGCTTTTGATAGAGATGAATATTGTTTATTATAGGCTGATGATTGATCGAGAAGGAGAAGAAGCGCATACATTGAATGCTGCAATAAATGAAGGACTTCAAAATGTTACCGAGGAAGACTCCAGGGAATATGTGGGACTTAGAATGGCAGACATGTTTGTAGGATTGATATCTCGATTGATGCAGTCATTGAAGATATCATTAAATGGAGATTATAAAGACGGGAAAATAAAGAAGACTCTTTTGGATTCTGGTTGGTTTGCATTGAATCAAAGGTGTAAGTTTGTCAAACATATGTTACACCGACCGCAGATAATCTCTTAATACCTGACTCGGAGTTTTCCACCCCAGAGGACGCATAGGAAAGCTGTTGTAATCCCTTCGGTTGTATACCTTAAGCTGCTTGGCAAAGTCTTCAAAGGAATA
>ERZ808054.687-NODE-687-length-26880-cov-4.852293_pt1 | contig 26880 bp, 17 predicted proteins | sample MGYA00380201_ERZ808054 | MGnify/ENA primary metagenome ERZ808054 (study PRJEB31490, sample SAMN06133419) | mouse gut metagenome | isolation source: Z5_2 | host: mice | place: China: Chengdu | collected 2015-05 ...
TCTGGTTTCATTTTTCGGGAGAAGAAACGACAGGGGATGACTGTATCAATGCTCATTTGAAGTATTACAGGGAGACGGATCTGGATTTTTTAAAGATCATGTGTGATGGGTATTTTTCTTATCCGCTTCCGGGTAATATCCGGTGTGCCAAGGACTGGAAAGAGTTAAAGCCTTTGAACCAAGACCATCCTTTTATTCGCGGGCAAGTAGAGCGGGCAAGAAGGATTGTTCAGGAGATTGGAAGCGAGAGATGTGTTTTTTACAATGTGTTTGCGCCATTTTCATCTATCAGGTTCGGAGCAGAGCCAATCGGACTGGATGATGCGGCAATTATGGCACATATCCGTGAAGACAAAAATGCAGTGATGCATGCGCTGGATGCGATAGCACAGACCAACGCCCTGCTTGCAGAGCTTTTGATCACGGATGCTGGGTGTGACGGTGTTTATTATTGTGTCCAGGGAGGAGAGCGCGACCGGTTTACGCCGGAGGAATATACTGCAATGATCCGCCCAAGTGACCTATATGTGATTGAGCGCGCAAACCGCTTTTCTGAGAATAACATCATCCATATGTGCGGCTGGTCAGGAAATGGAAATCAATTGGAATTGTGGAGGGATTATCCGGCAAAGGTGGTCAATTGGGCAGTGCATGTGGAGAAGCTTTCACTGGAAGAGGGGCGGCTTTATTTTGGAGGAAGGACATGTCTTGGAGGGTATGAGACTCACTGGGACGGAAAAGTACAAGAGGGAATCATTTATAACGGAACCAAAGAGGAATTACAGGATTACACGAGAAAGCTGATATTAAATTATGGCAAAAAAGGTCTGATGTTAGGGGGAGATTGTACCATAGATGCCAATATAGACTGGGAGAGGATATGCTGGATCGTGGAGGCGGCAAGAAGCTTATAATAGATCATGTAGTCAAGAGTACAAAATAAATTAGTAGCAGATATAGGGCAGGCGTCTTCGGAAGAGACGCCTGCAATTTTTTGACAATAGTCGATAAATAAGACAATCAAGATATAACAAAAACACATTTTTCAAAAAAGCCTCTCATGCTATACTTGTTGTATCACAAAAATAAGGCACAATAAGGATTTATTTATGGCAGGCATAGGCAGAAAACCCATTTATGAATTGAGCATCAAGAAACAGATGAAGCTGATCGTGGCGGTCATATTGATCTTGTTTGTAGGATTGTGTGAATTGATCAACGTATCTATCAGACAGATGGTCTACAAAAACGAGGATGAGCATATGCAGGTGGCATTTTTGCGCCTGCGCGACCAGATTGAACTTATCTATGAAAAAATGGGGAATTTTTGTATCAACATTGGTGAAGATGAAGCAGTGCAGGCTTTGCTGAAAAGTGATTATTCGGAAATGTCATCCGTACTGGAAGGGGCAACGGAGTGCCTTACAAGGCACAAGGTATTAGAGCCAATGATCGAGGACATTTCACTGGTTAACAGCAAGGTCCATTATTCCAACATATACAAAAACGAGGAATTGGATGACATGAGGAATCTGGTTAATGGAGTGCCATTTTGCTGGATGGGGATAAGAAGCTATGGGTTTGCGATCTTATCCCGCAAACCTGACATGATGGTTTATGCAGGGGATATTATAGAGGGAGCCGAAAATCTGGGAACAATTGTCATATCGGTGGATGCATCGACTTTGGCGGAAGAAATGGAAAGCGAGCTTTATCAGTTGTTTTTCCTGGCTGATGAGGAAGAAATATTATATTCTTTTCATCAGCCGGTGGAAAAGATGCTGGATGCCTATGTGTTATGGAGCGAAAACGGCAAAGCAGAGCATTTGGAAAAAAGCAATTATTATATTCGCAGTTACTATTTTGAGCAGATGGGGTGTTATCTGGTCAGTGTGCTGGATCTTAAAAATACCGGAATGGAAATGAACCAGGTTCAATGGCTGATATGGGTGTGTGTATTGCTTGCGGCGGTGTTTTGTCTTGTCTTTTTCGTCCTGATAACAAGGGGGATCGTCAGACCAGTGCACCAGCTTAACGGAACAATCCAGCAGATCAGAAAATTAAATAAGCGGGGTTTGGAAACAGAGTTGGAACTGAAAGGCTGCAGGGAGGTCACAGAGCTTGGACATGAATTTTCAGGTATGCTGAATGACATTGAGAAGCTGAACAGGAAGATTTTCCAGTCAACGACAGACCTGTATGAGCTGAAGGTACAGAAGCAGGAGGCGGAGCTGGCTTATTTGCGCAGTCAGATAGATCCGCATTTCCTTTACAATACGTTGGAAGTGATCAGGAAGATGGCTTTTAACAAAAACGCCCCGGAAATTGCCCAGATGGCGCTGGACATGGGAAATATATTCCGTTATAGCGCCAAAGGCGGGGATGAGGTTTCTCTGGAAGAGGAGCTTTCCATTATCAAGTCCTATATCAGGATCCAGCAAATGCGTTTTGATGGAAAAATAGAGGTGTTTTATTTCATTTCAGAGGACGTTTTGCAGTTAAAGGTGATGAAAATGCTGTTGCAGCCGATTGTGGAAAATTCCATTTTCCATGGCTTGGAGCCAAAGACCGGAAAGGGAAGTCTGTATATCGGGGCAAGGATAGAGGAAGAAATGCTTGTCATTATCGTGAAGGATGACGGTGTGGGGATTGAAAGAGAAGGGCTGGAAGAAATACAAAAAGAGCTGATGGAGGAGAATGCAGATACCAGCAGGCATGTGGGAACCTTAAATACCAATGCAAGAATCAGGCTTTTTTATGGGAAGGAATATGGGGTTTCCATAGAAAGCTGCATAGAAGATGGCACCACAGTCATTTTGCGGCTTCCGGTCAGACCAATGTAAATAGAACTGTAGTTTTGGATAGGAGGGGAAGACCTTATGTTTCGGGTGTTAATTGCTGATGATGAAAGCTCTGTAGTACAGTCATTGATCTATTCCATGCCATGGGAGGAATTAGGACTTTTGGTAGCCGGGACTGCTTCTGACGGACTGACAGCGTTAGAGATCGCACAGAGGGAAAAGGTTGATATTGCGATTCTTGATATCCGTATGCCGGATCTAAACGGTCTTGAGCTTTGTGAACGGCTAAAACAGATGAATGAGCGGATCCAGTTGATCATTGCCAGTGGCTATGCGGAATTTGCCTATGCGGAAAAAGCAATCCAGTATGGAGTGCTGGGATATTGCCTGAAACCTCTGGACTATACTCAGATGACCCGTTTTTTGCGCAAGGCGGTGCAGAATCTGAAAAAGGAAAGGCATATAACAGGGTGGGATGACCTGATGGAAATTTTGGAGCGACAGGAGGAAGAGGAAATCCATGAATGTCTTTCCCGGCTGGGGGTCCGGCAGGAGAAATATTTTGTTGCAGTATCAACCAGTGAAAAGAAACTGGAAAAATTGGAAGGCTGTGGGATATCTCTGCGTCTGGGGCGCGGACAGTGGGGATATATCATGAGAGAGAATCCTATAGAGAAAATGGGTGAAAGTGCCGGATGCATTCAGATCTGGTCAGGAATCGGATATATGCAGCAGGCAGTGGGAGGCAGGAAAATTTATGAAGCGTTTGAGGAATGCATTGCCCGGGCTTTTCAGTATTTTATTGATGAGAGAAAACGGATCTGCTGCCAGTTAGACGAGAGCAAGGCAAAGCAATGGATCGGCGATATCCAGGAAAAGATGAAAACCGGCGAATGGGAACGTGTTGATGATACACTTGGAAGGATCGAGCAGAAAGGAAAATGGGATTTTACGGTGCGCAGTGCCTTGCGGCTTGGCAATCTGATCTTATCGAACTCGGCCTTGCACGAGGAAGAAAATGATTATTACATTTACAGTGTGAAGCAGCTGGTAAGCGCTTATGGAAATTTCTCGGAAATGTTGAAGCAATTGCGGCAGTTTTTGAGGGAAACCCAGGTCGGACTGGAAGAAAATCAGGCGTTTACCAATGTAACCTTCATGAAGCTTATGAAATATATCAATGATAATTACAAGGGAGAAATATCCCTGACTGGTGCAGCGCAAGTGCTTCATATGAATTCTAATTATGTCAGCCAGCTTTTCAAAAAGGAAGCGGGTGTCACTTTTGTACATTATATTACACAAAAAAGGCTGGAGGATGCAAAAGAGCTTTTGACAACCACCCAAAAACCGTTAACGGATATCGCACTGGAGGTGGGTTTTAATGATACCTTCCATTTTATTAAAACCTTTAAGAAGTTTACAGGCATGACGCCCGGGCAATACCGGGTGAACAATTGACCGGATAAATAATGCAGAGGAGGGGAATATGGGCAAAAAAATACTTGCAACCATGATGATGGTCGTGATAGCGATTGGATTGTCAGGCTGTGCGGATCATGTGCAGGGGAAGCAAAGCGGAGAAGAAAGTAAAGAGAGGATGAAAATCTCCATCGCTGTATGGGATGCAGAGGAAACCTTGAAGGGGGATGCAGTGCTGGAGGGAATAGAAGAAAAATTTGGAGTGGAATTTGAGCCGGTCAATATGGAGTGGTCGGACTACTACCAGAAAATAGAAAGGTGGGCAGCGACCAGAAGCCTGCCGGATCTTTTTGTAGGAGATTTCAGGAATTCATCCTTATATATCCAGTGGATCAGGCAAGGGCTTTTATGTGCGATTCCGGAAGATTTATCCTCCTATCCTTATTTGGAAGCCTACATGAAGGAAATGGAAAAAACGCAGGTTTCAAAGGTGGATGGCAAAATTTACTGTATTCCAAGGCAGACCTACCCTTCCCAGGCATGGACAAGTATTGACCGGATCATTGCCTATCGGTGGGATCTGGCACAGGCAGCAGGCATTACCAAAGAACCTGAGACCTGGAAAGAGTTTCAGCAAATGATCCTGGCGATCATCAGGGAAGATCCTGAAAAGAAGGGGATACGGGGATTGACTTCTGAAGGTTCCAAGCTGATCAGCGGGATTTTATTGCCCTATGCCTCTAAGATTGCGGTTTCGGACGGAAACGGATTTTTCTGGAAAAAAGATGTGGACGGTGTTTACAGACCGGTTTATTTTGTAGATGACCTGACCAGTGCATTCCAGTTAGGCAGGGATATGTACCAGTCTGGTGTAGTTGAAAAGGATCTGGTGTTACAGACCAACAATAGTGCAATAGAAAAGTTCCTGCAGGGAGAAAGCGCTGCTATTATATATTCCGGGGGTTATGGAGGCGTATATGGCGGGTTAGGCGCTTTTTGGAAGGAATATCACGGCAGTGAATTTACGGACGATGTAAAAGCATTAAGGCTGATGCCGGATCAGAATGGGGAAAAGGCCTATCCAATCTGGGGATATGCATGGAGCGAATCGTTTATCAATGCCAATGTGGAGAAAGAGAAGCTTGATAAGATTTTGCAGATCTATGATTATTTGCTCAGTGACGAGGGAGCATTTTTCGGAACCTACGGACCGGAAGGCGAGCTTTATGATATTGTGGACGGCAAAGTGCAGATGCATGATAAGGATATGATCGCATCCGAAGTCTATCCGTCCTGTGGGATGTTTTCCATTCTGGTCCGATGGAATCCCAGCACCTTTGATGACCGTTTTGTTGCAACTGTGCCGGAGGCATATGACCTTGTGAACTGGGAATTGATGAAAGAGGCGGAAGCTGTAGCAATACCGGAGTATGAGCCGGAGTGCAGTAATATCATGAAGGAAGAGCAGATTGATTTTACTATCGAGGTAGGGGATGATTTTTTGCGGATCATGACCGGAACCAGACCGGTGGAGGAGATGTGGGAGGAGATCAAAAAGGAATATGAGGAAAAAGGGCTGCAGGATGTCATTGATATTGTAAATGCCAAAATGAAAGAACACTAAATGAAGATAGAACATATTTCTGTAATTTACACAAAAGGCAATCGGAATACGGTTGTCTTTTTCTTATTTTTACCTGAAAAAAAGACAATCCGGAAAAAAAGAGTTGTCATATTTTTTGCCTGAAACTGCGAGATTTTCTTCATTGGATTTTGATAAGCCTTTATCTATAATTAATAAAAACATTACTTAAAATTCAAATGTCGTGAGGAAAGGGGAAGGGTTAAAAATGAATTCAAAGAAAAAAACGGCTTCAAAGACGTGGAAGCAGGAAATCGCGCATAGCTGGCCTTTTTACATACTTCTGCTGCCAAGCATAATTCTTGCAATCATTTTCTGTTATATTCCTATGGGCGGTCTGGTCATGGCGTTCCAGAATTATAAGCCGTGGCTTGGAATTTCAGGATCAGAATTTGTGGGGATGGAAAATTTTAAGCAGATTTTTATGTTTAAGGAATCCTATCAGGCAATCATCAATACGGTGATCATCGCGGTTGCAAAGATCATATGCGGGTTGGTCGTGCCGATTGCAATGGCGCTGCTTTTAAATGAAGTGAAGCATATCGGGTTAAAAAAGAGTATCCAGACACTGGTATATCTGCCCCACTTTCTTTCATGGATCACAGTTGCCGGAATGCTACGTGACATTTTAGGGCTGGATGGGATTGTCAACAGTTTTTTACAAAAGCTTGGTGTAGAACCTATTTTCTTTTTGGGAGAAGCAAGTATGTTCCGGCAGATCATCGTCATATCCGATCTGTGGAAGGGATTTGGATTTGGGATGATCGTTTATCTGGCAGCCATCTCCAATATCGATCAGAATCTGTACGAGGCTGCGGAGATGGATGGTGCAAACCGCTGGCAGCAGACGCTCCATATTACAATTCCGGGGATCATGCCGATGATCATCGTTATGGCAACGCTCAGCCTTGGAAATGTGTTAAATGCAGGGTTTGACCAGGTATTCAACCTGTATTCTCCGCTTACGTACAGCACAGGTGATATTATCGACACCTACGTTTACCGGCAGTCGCTTGTTAATGGCCAGTATAGTTTTGGTACGGCGGTAGGCTTGTTTAAATCGGGTGTAAGCCTTTTACTGACGGCAGTTGCGTATAAGCTGGCATATAAGTTTGCCGGTTACAGAATATTCTAGGGGGTGACAGGATATGAGACGTGTTTCAACGGGAAGAAAAGTTTTTGTTGTTTGTAATACTGCATTTTTACTTTTGATGGCGCTTCTTTGTTTCCTTCCGCTCCTGAACCTGTTTGCCATATCACTGAGCGGCAAGGCGGCAGCCAACAGTGGAATTGTTACATTCTGGCCTATTGATTTTACTACCATGGCATATGAAAAGACTTTCCAGAATGCCAATTTTATCCGTTCCATTAAAATAGCGCTGGCGAGGACGGTCATCGGCACCTTTGTCAGTATGTTTGTGATCGTTACAGCTGGATATGCGCTTTCCAAGGACTTTCGGGGAAGAACGCCGCTTATGTGGTTTTTCGTGTTTACGATGCTTTTCAGCGGCGGTCTGATACCTTCTTATCTGGTAAATACTTCGTTAGGGCTTAAGAATAACTTTTGGGTTTATGTGCTTCCCGGTGCATTTAGCTGTTATAACCTGATTTTGATCATGAATTTTTTCAAGTCCATTCCAAAGTCGTTAGAGGAGGCAGCGCTGGTTGACGGCGCAAGCTTTTTCAGGATCTTATGGAAGATTTATCTGCCCTTGTCAAAAGCAGGGCTTGCTACGGTGGCGCTGTTCATTATGGTGGGTAACTGGAATGAGTGGTTTACAGGAATCCTGTATATGTCAGATACCAAGAATTATCCGCTGGCATCGTTCCTGCAGGTGATCGTGGTACAGGGAAACCAGCAGGATCTTGCCCTGGATCCCGCATCGGCGGCTGCCATGTCAGAGCGGACCATTAAGGCCGCACAGGTATTTATCGGCGCCCTTCCTATTTTGATGGTATATCCTTTCCTGCAGAAGTATTTTGCAAAAGGAATTGTAATGGGAGCTGTAAAGGAATAGAACTTATTGCCCGGAAGGGCTTAAGGAAATAAATTTATAAAACAGGAGGAAAGAAAATGAAAAGGAGAAAAGCAATTCTTTGTATGGTGCTGGCTTCCGTGATGGTTTTTAGCGGCTGTGGCAAGATGGATGGCGGCAGCAGTGACCAGGGCAGCAGCAGTGCCAGTGAGAGCAGTGAGAGCAGTGAGAGCAGCGACAGCAGCAGTGCCAGTGAGAGCACAGAAAGTACCGGAACGGAAGATGCCGGAAATGCAGGGGATTCTCTGCTTACGATCACCATTGCAAAACAGCTTGATGAAAATGCAGGAAGATATGCAGAGGGAGATGATATCAATAATAATCCAATGACCAGACTGGCAGAGGAGAAACTGGGAATTAAGATGGAAACCACACTGCTTGGCGGCGATGCCGGCAATTATGATACCAAGCTCCGCCTTGCGCTTACAGGTTCCGAGGATCTGCCGGATGTTTTCCCTGTATATGGAACCCAGATGATTTCGGATATGATTGAGTCAGGACGTGTAAAGGATATCACAGAGGATATTGAAAACTATATGCCTGACAGATTAAAAGAGATTTATGACAAGTATCCGGAAACCTTTTACCCGCTTACAAAGGATGGGAAAATTTATGGTATTGCATGTTCCCCTTGCCTGACAGATGAACAGGTAATGGTGATCCGTCAGGACTGGCTGGACAATCTCGGTCTGGAAGCGCCTACCAATATGGATGAATTTGAAGCAGTCATCAAAGCATTTACAGAAGATGATCCGGACGGAAACGGACAGAAGGATACTTACGGTTTTACTTATGCAGGAGACAGCATTTACAACACCGGCTGGGTGGCAGATCCGGTAAACCTGTTCTCGGCTTATTCGGGAAAGAATATCCCTGGTATGTGGTATGAGGATGAAAACGGCGATCTGATGTATGGTTCCATCCATGAAGGAAACAAAAAGGCATTAGAGCGCATGGCACAGTGGCACGCAAATGGCTGGATCTTTCAGGAAGCAGCAGCAACAGGCGCATGGGATGCTATGATGCAGTTTACGGAAGGCAAAGCAGGTATCTTTATCGGACGTCCTTGGGCAATCGGTTCTGTAAGGGATGTGACATCGGTACATCCGGATGCAGTGATGAAAGCTTACCCGAATATCCGTCAGGACAATGGAGAGCCTACTTATCAGACCGCTCAGGTAAATGACGGCTGGCTGATGTTCAATGCCGATTTTGACCACATGGAAGAGTTTTTCAAGTATTATGACTGGCTTTATGATGTAGCATTTGGTACCGGCGATTTCCAATATGGCTATATTCAGGATCTTGACTATGATATACTGGATGACGGCACGGTTGTATTTGATTCTGCCTTGTTTGATCCTCCGGTAACAGATCCCTTTATGCCGGGTAAGTCTACCGTTCTTAAGAATACTCCGGCAGTGGATGGGACGGCATGGGCTGACGTGGCAAATGGAAAGACCCCGGAAACAGGGGCAGAGATCAGCGCTGCTGCATCTTTTGAGACAGCACCGGACATGGCAGAGGGATTTGCACTGGCAAATGTGAAGAACAGTGAAGAATTATTATCCAATCTGTTCAATGCAGCGCCTACAGAGACTATGAAAAAGAGCTGGGAACAGCTCCAGACAATGGAAAAACAGGTATATACAAATATCATTTACGGTAATGAATCCATTGACGCTTTTGACAAGTTTGTAGAGGACTGGAAGGCACAGGGCGGAGACCAGATCACCCAGGAAGTAAATGAGTGGTATCAGTCGGTAAAATAATTTAATTAAAAAAACACGAGGCTGCTATAGACATAGCAGCCTTTTGTGTCATACAATAGATTCATTGAGAAAAACGTCATAATTTAAAAGGAGAGGTCATATATGGATGAACTATTATATGGAGTTGCGTACTATGATGAGTATATGCCTTATGAGAGACTGGCTGCGGACGTAGAGATGATGAAAAAGGCGGGGATCAATCTTGTGCGTATAGCAGAATCCACCTGGAGCACATTAGAGCCGGAGGAAGGAGCATTTGATTTCACTCATATTGACCGCGTGCTGAAGGCAATGGGCGATGCCGGTATTCATGTGATCGTAGGCACACCCACCTATGCCATCCCTGCATGGATGGAAAAAAAGCATCCGGATATCATGGTAGTCACCAGAAATGGGAAAAGCCTGTACGGTGCAAGGCAGATCATGGATATCACCAACAAGTCTTATCTGTTTTACTGTGAGCGTGTGATCAGGAAGCTGATGGAACACGTAAAGGATCATCCGGCGGTTATCGGGTATCAGGTTGACAATGAGACCAAGCATTTTGGCACGGCATCGCCGGAGGTGCAAAAAGAGTTCTTAAACTACCTGAAAGAAAAATTCCATAACGATATCGAAGAGATGAACAGAGAATTCGGCCTTAACTATTGGAGCAATGCTGTCCATTCCTGGGAGGATTTCCCGGATGTGCGTGGAACCATAAACGGAAGCCTTGCCGGGGAATATGAGAAGTTCCAGAGAGGTCTGGTAACGAGGTTTTTAAGCTGGCAGGCAGACCTTGTAAGGGAATACAAGAGGGAAGACCAGTTTATCACGCATAATTTCGATTTCGGATGGAAGGGCGCAAGCTATGGGGTGCAGCCGGATGTGAATCATTTCCATGTATCAGGATGTCTGGATATAGCGGGATGTGACATTTATCATCCATCCCAAAGTAAACTGACAGGAGCCGAGGCAGCTTTTGGCGGAGACCTGACAAGGTCGCTGAAAAAAGACAATTATTTCGTTTTGGAAACGCAGGCTCAGGGATTCCCGGAGTGGACACCTTACGATGGGCAGCTTCGTCTCCTTGCCTTTTCCCATCTTGCATCCGGAGCGGATCTGGTAGAGTACTGGCACTGGCATTCCCTGCATAATGCCTGCGAAACCTACTGGAAAGGGCTGTTAAGCCATGACTTCGCAGAAAATAAGACCTACCGGGAAGCCATGACGGTTGGAAATGATTTTAAAAAGCTGGGGAAAAGCCTGATCCATTTGAAGAAAATGAACCAGATCGCGATCATGGTCAGCAATGAGTCACTGACCGGGCTAAAACTGTTTCCGGTTAGCGGCGGGATCACCTATAATGATGTAGTGCGCTGGCTTTATGATGCACTTTATGAAATGAATTATGAGTGTGATTTCATCTCTCCCGGGGAACAGGAGCTTTCCGCATACAAAGCAATCATTCTGCCTGCCTTTTACTGTGCGCCGGAAGGAACTCTGCTCCGGCTGAAGAAATACGTGGAGGAAGGGGGCGTGCTGGTTGGCACCTTCAAATCCTGTTTTACCAACGAAAATGTGAAGGTTTATCATGATACCCAGCCCCATATCCTGCGGGAATGCTTTGGCGCATCTTATGACCAGTTTTCGTCGGCGGAGGAAGTCGGGCTTGTGGGAGCATATTGCAGCGCAGAGGAGGAAGAAAGAGTAAACGGGTTTATGGAATGTCTGCGGACAGAAAGCGGAACAGCAATCCTTTCTTATGACCATGACAACTGGGGGCAGTATGCAGCGGCAGTAAAGAACAGCTTCGGCAAGGGAACAGGAGTTTATCTGGGCTGCTTTTTTTCCAAGAATCTGCTTAAGAGGATATTAAGAGACATAATGGAAGAGACAGGAATCAAGCCAAATGAAGGCTCCGGCGGATTTCCGGTGATCATACGAAAAGGCATGAATACACAAGGAAAACGGATCGATTATATTTTCAATTATTCTGGTAAGGAACAGGCAGCACGGTGCCCGCAAAAGCTTTGCCGTGACCTGCTTTCAGGGCTGGAATATAAGGAGAATGATTTAATAGGGCTTTCCGGGTGGGGAGTGGCGATACTAGAAGAAGCATGACAGGAGAGAGGCATATGGCATATTTATTTGTACATTTTAAAGAAAAAACAACGCCTGACGGTGAGCAGGTATATTTCGGACTAAGCAAAGACGGTCTGGTCTGGGAAGAGGTAAACCATGGGCAGCCGGTGCTGTGGGCTTACTATGGCGATAAAGGAGTCCGGGATTTTACGATCACGAAATGTGAAAAGACAGAAAAGTATTACATATTTGCAACTGACCTGAGCTTATCCTACGGAATGAGAAACCAGTATCACCATTCCTGGGATGAGATTGGGAGAAACGGCAGTAAATGTCTGGCTGTATGGGAATCAGCGGATCTGGTGTCCTGGTCTGAGCAGAGGCTGGTGAAGATTGGGGATGAGGACTTTGGCTGTCTCTGGGCGCCGGATATCATTTATGACAGGGCGGCAGACGACTATGTGCTCCACTGGTCCTCTTCTCACAGGAGCGATGGTTATGGAAGAAAGGCTATTTATTATAGCAGAACAAAGGATTTTGAACATTTTTCCAAACCGGAAGTGCTGTACCGGAAAGAGGACTCCGGCGTGATCGATTCGGCCATGTATGAGGAAAATGGAAAATACTATCTTTTTGTGAAAAGCGAAGCCAGTCCTCAGAATATTATCCTTTTGGAAGCCGAGAATGTGACAGGACCGTTTAAGCGGATCGAGGCATTTGATGAAAGCATGGCAGCAATCGAGAAGGGGCAGTATGAAGCCCCCACGGCAGTCCGGCTGGAAAATGGGAAATGGGGCCTTTTTCTGGATTATTATGGCGTGCCGGGGGAAGGGCAGGGATATGTTCCCTTTATGGCTGACAGCCTGGCATCGGGAAGGTTTGTGCAATCTGATGAAAGCTTTCATTTTCCCTATGGATTTAAGCATGGAACGATCTTAAAGATCAGCGGGGAAGAATATGATAGAATCCGGACCTATTATGGTCACGGCTGAAAAAATGACAGTAAAAACAATTGATGAAGGAGAATAAGATCATGGCAAAATTGTATATTAACGAAACAATGAAAAAAGGAACTATCAACCCGGAAATTTATGGACATTTTTCTGAGCATCTGGGAAGGTGCATTTACGAAGGGCTATATGTAAAAGAGGATTCCGGCATTCCCAATAAAAACGGTATGCGCACTGACGTAGTGGATGCATTGAAGGAAATGGGGATCCCGGTGCTTCGCTGGCCCGGCGGCTGCTTTGCGGATGAATATCACTGGAAGGACGGGATTGGTCCGAAAGAGAACCGTAAAAAAATGATCAACACCCATTGGGGCGGCGTTGTGGAGGACAACAGCTTTGGAACCCATGAATATTTTGAGCTCTGCGAGCAGCTGGGATGCAAGACCTACATAAATGGAAATGTGGGCAGCGGCACCGTGCAGGAAATGTCAGAGTGGATAGAATACATGACCTTTGACGGCGTATCCCCTATGGCGGAGCTGCGCAAACAAAATGGTCACGAAAAGTCCTGGAAGGTGGACTATTTTGGCGTGGGGAATGAGAGCTGGGGCTGCGGCGGCAATATGACGCCGGAATATTATGGGAATCTGTACCGCAGATATCAGACCTATATACGCCAGTATGATAAGGAGGCGCCGGTCCGGAAGATCTGCTGCGGCGCCAATGCAGATGATGCAGAATGGACAGAAAATGTATTAAAGACCTGCTTTAGAAAGAATGACCATGGTTTTATGAATGGCTTGTCATTGCATTATTACACGGTTCCCGGTGACTGGGACCATAAGGGCAGCGCAACAGTTTTTGACGAAAAGGAGTGGTACAAGACTTTGTCAAAAACATTGTATATGGATGAGCTGATCAACATGCATGGCGCGATCATGGACCAGTACGACCCGGAGAAAAAGATCGGGATGATCGTGGATGAGTGGGGAAACTGGTTTGACGTGGAGCCTGGTACAAATCCCGGATTTTTATATCAGCAAAATACCATGCGGGATGCGCTGGTAGCAGCACTGAATCTGAATATCTTCAACAAGCATTGTGACCGTGTGAAAATGGCATGCATTGCACAGACGGTGAACGTGCTTCAGTCCGTTGTACTGACGGAGGGTGAGAAGATGGTGCTGACACCTACATACCATGTTTTTCATATGTATAAGAAGCATCAGGGCGCGCAGCTTTTGGAGAGCAGTCTGGATGGCGTTTGTGAGATTGGAACACAGGATGTCAAGGTGCCGGGCTTACAGGAGTCTGTATCCGTCCAGTCAGACGGAACCATTACAGTGACCATTGCAAATCTGTCTGTTACGGACAGCTATCCGGTGGATATTATTTTGGCAGAAAAGAAGCCTGCGGCGGTAAAAGCAACTGTTTTGACGAACCGGATGGATGCTTACAACACCTTTGACGAGCCTGCAAAGGTAAAAGAAGAGGCATTTCATGATTGTAAGCTGACAGACAGAGGGGTGTCTTTTGCTATTCCGGCATGCAGCGTTATGAGTCTGGAGATTGCTTAATATTATGGAAAAGAAACCTTGCCTTAAGTGTCTGCTGAAGGAGATGGATGAAAAGGCGTATATGGACAAGCTGTATCGGTACATCGAACTGTTGGATTCAGATGTGAAGACAGCAGACGGGATTTACCAAAAGCGGCTGGCAGCCTGCAGGCAGTGTGATTATTTGGAAGCCGGAACCTGTCTGGCCTGTGGCTGCTATGTGGAACTCCGCGCGGCGGTAAAAAAGAATAAGTGCCCTTATAAGAGGTGGGAAGCCTCTTGTTGAAAATATCAATAGCGTATGGTAGAATGATATACATTATGAATGGACTAGGGGAGGAAGATATCTATGAAAAAAGCAAGGGACATGGTTCCTGTAATAGGTTTGGCAGCAGCTTTGGCACTAGGTCTGACAGGATGTGGGAATAAAGGTCTTTTAGACCCTGGAAATCCGGTATCTTTGACGGTCTGGCATTATTACAATGGCTCTCAGCAGGCGGCGTTTGACGCACTGGTAGAGGAGTTTAATGATACAGTTGGCAGAGAAAAGGGTATTTACGTGCAAAGTAATTCCAAAGGTTCGGTTCCGGATCTGGAGGCGGCAGTCCGGGATGCCATTAACGAAAAAGTAGGGGCAGACATGATGCCGGATATTTTTTCTTCCTATGCGGATACTGCCTATGAGGTGGAACAGGCAGGAGCTCTGGCAAATTTGTCCGATTACCTTGAGCAGGAAGAGTTGGGAAAATATGTGGATTCTTACATAGAAGAAGGGCGCATTGCGTCAGACGGATCGCTCCGGATTTTTCCCACGGCCAAGTCCACAGAGATCATGATGGTCAATAAGACGGACTGGGAACCTTTTGCAGCGGCGACGGGCGTTTCGCTGGATGATCTAAAGACCATGGAAGGTGTGGCAGCAGCGGCGAAAGCATATTATGAATGGACAGACAGCCTGACTCCTGACGTGCCGGAAGACGGCAGGGCATTTTACGGCAGAGATGCCGTGGCAAATTATTTTATCATCGGAATGCAGCAGTTAGGTGTGGAAATTTTCCACGTAGAGAACGGAGAGATGACATTAAATGTACCGAAGGAGGAGCTGCGACGTTTGTGGGAGAATTATTACGTGCCTATGGTCAGGGGGTATTTTGGCGCGTATGGTTCTTTCCGCTCTGATGATGTAAAGACCGGAGATATTTTGGCTTATACAGGCTCTACATCTTCAGCCATGTATTTTCCTGATCAGGTGGAGATGGATGATGGCAGCCATGCCATTGATTATGTTGTAATGGAAGCGCCCATATTTGAGGGCGGAGACCGGTATGCCGTACAGCAGGGAGCCGGCATGGTGGTCAGTAAATCTGACGAAAAGCATGAATATGCTGCCGTGGAATTCTTAAAATGGTTTACGGAAACGGAGAATAATCTGCAGTTTGGCTGTGTGTCCGGTTATCTTCCGGTGATGAAAGAGGCAAACAATGCAGAAAAATTAGACCAGGTAATTGCACAGCAGGAACTGTCGGTAGCACCTAAAACATATGATTGTCTGACTACTGTTTTTAAAGGGATGGGAGACATGACTCTGTACACAAACAAGAGTTTTAAAAATGGTTCTGCTGCGAGAAAGGTGCTTGAATATCATCTGGCGGACCGGGCGGCGGCAGACAGGGAGACCGTAGAAGGTTTGCTGGCGCAGGGAAAGAGTCTGGAGGAAGCGTCGGCAGTGTATGTGACGGAGGAAGCTTTTGAAGAATGGTATGCTTCTTTTTGCGAGGCGTTAGGTCAGGCAATAGCTGAGTAGGGATGAAGATGAAGGAAAAAGGTAAAAACAGGAAAAAGACAACCATATTCAGGATGTTTCTGTTACCCTTGATTCTTATCATGCTGATGCAGAGTGCTATAACGATTGGGACTTTGGCGGTAAGGAGAACGGCAGAGACATTGGAGGAGTATTCCAGTGGCATGATGAGCCGTCTGGTGGAAAACAGGAGAGTGATTCTGCAAAACGATATGAACCAGCGCTGGGCATCTGTGCGTGACCAGGAGGTATTTATCAATGGCCGTCTGGAGCAGTTTTTAGAAAGTGAAGGGGTTGGTCTTGCGGAAGTGCTTAGCTCGGATGAAATGAAAAACGAGCTTTTGGAGGCGCTTTTTCCGGAATGCCTGACTATTTTGCAAAATAATTCTACAACAGGTATTTTTCTTATTCTCACTCAAAAGGATATGCAGACAGGCGGAGAATTTTCTGGCTTCTTTATCAGGGATTCTGATCCGGATATGAATCCAGTAAATTATCCGGATCTGTTGCTGGAAAGGGGGAACAAGAACCTTTCCAGAGAGTGGAATATTCCCTTAGATACGAACTGGACGACAAGTTTCCATATGGATGGTCAGGGGAAAAATGAGTCGGACAACTATTTTTATGAGCCATGGCGGACCGGGGCAGAGTATGCGGATGTGAGTGCAAGTGATCTGGGATATTGGTCCATGCCCTTTTCACTTGAAAAGAATGTGGCGGATTCATACAAGATGATCACATATTCCCTGCCGCTTCGCTATGAGGGACAGGTATATGGGGTGCTTGGGGTGGAGATCTCAGGAGGGAGTCTGTCTGAGTATTTTCCAGTGGCTGAGTTAAATGAATCGCAGCAGTCAGGATATATGCTGGCAGTGAAGGAAAGTGATGACAGTTATATTCCCCTGATAGGAAAGGGAATCCTGCACAATCTGGTTTCTTCTGAAAAGGATACATTTGTCCTGGAAGAAACCAATTATGGGAATCTCTCGCTGGTACAGGATGTATGTCTGGAAAGACAGAAGATTTATGCGGTAGTATGTCCTTTGAAATTATATAGTAATAATGTGCCTTATGAGTATACGGAATGGGTACTCTTAGGGTTAAATACAGAAGAAGAGCTTTTCGGCATGAGCCGCAGGCTGTATCTCTGGATGCTCGCAGCTGTGCTGATTGGTCTGGTTTTTGGTGTTTTTGGCATTTATTTTCTTGTAAAATATTTAACAAGGCCGGTACAGCATCTGATGCAGTGCATCAGCAAGGGAAGAGGAGGGCTTGAAGAATTTAAGCTTTCCAATATATTAGAAGTCGATGCCCTGTATGATGTGGTGAATGATCTGACAGAAAGACAAAAAGAGGCGGAAAACATCCTGTTGGAGGAAAAGGAACGATATCGTGTGGCGCTGGAATATTCTCAGGATATTTTCTTCTCTTACGATCTCCAAAAGCATGTGCTTGATATTGTAAACCATGCAGCTATGAGCGGGCAGTGGCAGTGCGAAGAATATGAGAGCATTTTCATAAATCCGGACTGTATTTATGAGACAGACCGTGAGCAGGCTGTTGAGGAGCTCCAGAGTAAGGCTGACATCCTGTATGCCGAGTTCCGTCTCAGGTGGCCAAAGGAGACAGATTATCGCTGGATTGCGCTATCTGGAAAGATCGTTTATGATACAGACGGAAAGCGCTGGAAGCTGGTGGGAAGCATCCGGAATATTCAGGAGCAGAAAGAAAAAGAGGAAAAGCAGCTTAAGAAAAATACAACGGACGGAGTTACTGGTCTGTATGTGTTCAGCACCGGCATGGAGCAGCTTAAGGAATGTCGTGAGAAATGTCCGGACGGTGTTATGTTCAATCTGTTTTTGGACCACCTGAAGGAGACGAACGAAAAAAACGGCATTGTATTTGGAGATATGATTCTGGAGGAGTTGGGCGGTCTGGTCCGCAGCAGCTGTCAGGTTTATTGTGACAGGACGGGTGCCCGGGCAGTAGCATTCCGGCTTAACAGAAGCGAGGCTGTTTTATGGCTGGAAAATCTGGAAAAGGAGCAGGCAGCAGCTTTGGCAGAAGAGCTGCTTAGTAAGGTCACGGCAGACTTTGACGGGGAAACTTTCGGCGTTTCCATGCATATAGGCTTAGCTGCCGGGGAAAAGAACCTGACTTCGGAGAAATTGATCCGCAGAACAAAATTGGCATGTAATTTCGTGAAGTCGGGCGCTGCGCGGCAATATGCTTTTTATGAGGATATTCCGGCTGAGAAATATACCAAGCTTCCCGCACTGCAGGCGAAAGAAATCAATACACTGGGCTATGGGGAGGATGTCAGTCTGGTATCCGTAGCATTGAACCTTTTTGGCAAGGGAGCGGATTTTCAGGCACAGATGATGTTGATGATCCGTAAGATTGGCAGATTTTATCAGGCAGACGGCGTACTTTTATCCGTGCTGCAGGCAGACTTTAATTCCACATATCTGAATTACCAGTGGCACAAGGATCAGGAGGCGGTCACTGATACAGTGAGGAAATATAAGGAAGAGGAAAAGAAGATATTCTATAGCTGGCTGGGAGAGAAAGAAGTGAGGTATTTTACAGCTGAGGACAGTCAGCAGAAAGTGCTTCAATGTTTCTTAAGTATTGAGCCGGGGCAGCAGGGGATTTTGCTTCCGATGTATGACAGTGGAAGCTATATGGGGAATATCTGTATTGTCGGTATCAGGCCTGAACTTTTGGAGAATCCTGAGGAGTACCAGAATCTGGCAGAACTTGGAAGGGTAATACAAAGTCAGCTAAACCAGCAGCAATATGATATTGCCAGTAAGGCAAAATCCGAGTTCCTGTCGCGGATGAGCCATGAGATCCGTACACCTATGAATGGAATCATCGGTATGACAGCGATTGCCCTTCAGCAAAATCAAAGTCAGGAACGAGTCATTGAATGTCTGCAGAAGATCCAGTCATCCTCGGATTATCTGTTAGGGCTTATCAATGATATTCTGGATATGTCAAAGATTGAAAGCGGTAAAATGAAATTAGACCCTTTTAACTTTAATATATTTGAGATGCTGGATACGATCAGGGAGCTGATCATGCCACAGGCGGCAGGAAAGAAAATCGAGTTTGTACAAAAGGTGGAACTGACACATCACTGGTTTGTGGCAGACCGGATGAGGATCAGCCAGGTGCTGATCAATCTGCTGGGGAACGCAGTGAAATTTACACCGGAGGAAGGGCAAGTCGTCTTGATTGTGCGTGAGGTTGAAAGCACCGATGAAAATGCAGCCGTGTATTTTGCAGTGCAGGATACAGGAATTGGCATTGCCAAAGAAGACCAGGATCGGGTTTTCCGTTCCTTTGAACAGGCTTCTGGCGTGAATCCGTCAAAACAGCAGGGAACAGGTCTGGGGCTTTCTATCAGCAGCCGTCTGATCCGGATGATGGGAAGCAGCATTGAGCTCTCCAGTGCATCTGGGAAAGGCAGTACATTTAGTTTTTCGATTTCCTTAGCGCTGGGTGCGGATGAACAGGTCACATCCCATAAAGAAGAAATTTCTTTTGAGGGATGCCGTGTGCTGGTGGTAGAAGACAATGAGATCAATGCCGAGATTGCGCAGTGCCTGTTGGAAGACCGTGAATTTAAAGTGGATTGTGTTTATAATGGGGCACAAGCTGTGGAACGTATCAGGACAACGGAGCCGGGCACTTATGATGTTATATTGATGGATATTATGATGCCGGTAATGGATGGTCTGGATGCTACTCGGGCAATCCGTGCCATGGAGCGGGAAGACTGCCATACGATACCGATTGTCGCCATGTCGGCAAATGCTTTTGACGATGACTTGAAAAAGTCGGTGGAATGCGGTATGAATGGACATCTATCCAAACCTGTAGAGGTAGATAAATTGTATCGGACATTGGATGAGGTGATTCGTGGCAGCATAAAAAATAAAAGGTAAGAAAGGAAGAGAAAAATATGGAACACTATTACCAGCCTGAAATTGAATGCGCATCCCGGGAACAGATTCATGCCTGGCAGGATGAGCGACTGACAAAGACTGTGAAGCGGGTTTATGAAAATGTGGAGTTTTACAAAAAAAAGATGGATGAAAAGGGAGTAAAACCTGCGGATATCCAGTCAGTGGATGATTTACATAAGCTTCCTTTCCTGACGAAGGATGATCTGCGGGATGCTTACCCTTATGGGCTGCTTGCGGCACCTCTTTCCGACTGTGTCAGGATCCAGTCAACCAGCGGAACTACAGGGCGCAGGGTAGTGGCTTTTTATACCCGGCATGATATTGACCTGTGGGAGGAGTGCTGTGCAAGGGCAATTGCTGCTGCAGGCGGAACCAATGAGGATGTGGTCCATGTCTGCTATGGTTATGGATTGTTTACTGGCGGACCAGGCTTAAACGGTGGTTCCCATAAGATCGGTTCACTGACGCTGCCAATGTCTTCTGGAAACACAGAGCGGCAGATTCAGTTCATGTGTGATTTGGGTTCTACGATTTTGTGCTGTACGCCGTCTTATGCGGCTTATCTTGCTGAATCTATATGGGAAAGAGGGCTTCAGGATCAGATTAAATTAAAAGCGGGAATTTTTGGGGCAGAAGCATGGACGGAGGAAATGCGCCATGATATTGAAGAAAAGCTGGGGATCAAGGCTTATGATATTTATGGATTGACGGAGATTTCAGGACCTGGAGTTTCCTTTGAATGCAGTGAGCAGACTGGGATGCATGTCAATGAAGACCATTTCATCGCGGAAGTGATCAACCCGAAAACCGGTGAAGTTCTTCCTGACGGAGAAAAAGGAGAATTGGTATTTACCAGCATTACGAAGGAAGCGTTTCCTTTGCTTCGCTACCGCACCAGGGATATTTGCATCTTGAACCATAAGAAATGCTCCTGTGGGCGTACTCATGTGAAGATGACCAAGCCTTTAGGGCGCAGTGATGATATGCTGATTGTTAAGGGCGTCAATGTATTTCCGTCACAGATCGAGACCGTTCTGCTCAATCAGGGGTATCCGGCAAATTATCAGATCATCGTGGACCGTAAGAATAACAGTGATACGATAGAGGTTCAGGTAGAAATGACACAGGAAATGTTCTCTGACAATGCGGGTATCGTTGCAGAAAGAGAAAAGAAGCTGGTGGATGCTTTAAAGGCAATGCTTGGCATTTATGTTAAGGTAAAACTGGTTAATCCGAAAGCAATTACCCGTAGCGAGGGAAAGGCAGTCCGTGTAATTGACCGGAGAAATTTATATCAGGGATAACAAGGATCAATCGACAGTCAAGAATAGGAGGAGTCTATGACGGTAAAACAAATTTCCGTATTTGTAGAAAATAAAGCAGGAAAGCTGGCTGAACTGACCGAGTATCTGCATCAGCACAATATTGACATGCGGGCTTTGTCTATTGCGGAAACCCAGGATTTTGGTATCGTTCGGATTATAGTGGATGATCCGTATAAGACATCTTGTATCTTAAAGGAAGCCGGCTACGTAGTTTCCATTACGCCGGTTTTAGCAGTAGAAATGCCGGATGAGCCGGGAAGCCTTTTCAGGATTTTAAAAACACTGGGAGATGTGGATATCAGTCTGGAATATATGTATGCTTTCCTGACCCGGAAAGCAGGAACAGCTTATATGATACTGCGGGTAGAAGACAATGAAAAAGCAATCGAAGTTTTAAGCAGGAATGGGATCCATACAATTTCCCAGGACGTGATAGTCAATCTGTAAGAATAAAATGAAGATATAGGAAATGACTTTAACCGTTTTCTATAAATAAATTGGGAGAGTATGGACTTTAACTCTCCCATATTTTGTGGCAGGATTCCTTTCGTGAATGTTTCAGGGAAAGCCGGATTTGTTCAGTGATAGCCGCGTCCCGAAGTCTGGCGGTGAGAAGCGGGGAAAAACGTTTCCCTTCCAGTTCGATTGCGGTCTGCACGGCTTCGTCAAAGGTTTTGATGGTTCCAATATGCAGCATAGCGATATCCGTTGCATGGTCCAGCCAGTCGATCAGGGCAATTACATCTACCATCTGCCGGTATTGGCATTTTAGGCGCACGTAGGATTCCGGATAACCATGGGATCCGTCATACCAGCTATGATGCCCATGGGCAGCCGGGGCATAACGGCATGTGGAAGGACGATCGGCCAGCCAAGCTTCTCCCAGAGATGTATGAAGATGGGCCATTTCATATTCATCTTCAAGCCATTGCCTTGCCATCCAAGTGTACAGGTGCATGAAATTGATTTTTCCCACATCATGAAGCATTCCGCACTCCAAAGCATAATTGAGGATGACCTTCTTTTTTTCAGCAGGATTCTTAATCTCCCGGATAAAGTCAATATCATCAAAAAATTCCGGTTCTTCTTCTATGATCACCTCGCAGAACATAGAGGCAGTTTTGCCTACTGCATAGGAATGTGCATAAATATCTGGTGCAAAAAGTATCTGCAGCCTTTGGAGAAAGTCCTTATACGGAATACTGTTCTGGGTTTCCAGATAGGTGGATGACAACTGCCGCAGATAAAAAAACAGGGTTTCATTGGAAGGCGCATCTGGAAAAGTGCTTATATAATCTAAAATTCTCTGGTAAAGATTTTCAATATAGCTTGCCCGTTCCGGTATGCGTTCCGGGTAGTCATTTAAATACTGACAATAAAAAGCAGGCAGGGAGATAATGCCGTACATGCTTTCTATGGAAAAATCAGAAGGATCAGCCATATCCATCAGATGTTCCATTTTTGTAAGCAGATGGTCAAGGCTTTCCAGACCGCAGTAATATTCAATGGCAAAATAAGAAAACTGTGAGTGGATCGGCTGTGGTGCATTTTGACCAGCGGCTTCCTGAAGCTGCTTTTGGTATACAATATAGACGGATTCCATGATGTCAGCTATATCCTCTGCAGTCATATTATGGTTGCGGCTATAGGAAATGCTGGCAGCCATATGTCGGTGGGTCATGAAAATGAAACGCTCCCAGGGTAGCTCGGGGGCTTTTTGCTGATATTCTTTATCCTGTAAAATCTGAAGTGAGCGCTTTACCATATGGATTTTGTCGCTGGGAGATTTAAAAGCCCCCAGAGACATGTTGGAACGGCAGCGCAGAATGTAACTGCGGGTTTCCGCATCGTCAAGCTCATCATAATATTTTAAGTAGGCTGCCCCTTCGGTAAAGTACAGCCGCATCTGGAGTGCATATTTTTCACTGTCCTGCTGGCTTAATCCGACTAACTTGTTGTTGAGGTTATTATACCCGATTCCCAGCCAGTACAATTCGCGGATGATGTTCCGTTGATTTTTGGTCAGTCTGGCAAGAGATAATAAGGCTTTGTGAATATGGCAAAACAACCCTACATCCAGTTCGCTTTGTACACTGAGCAGCTGGCTGGCAAATTCTTGCAATGCCTGGAGTTCGTCTTTATCTGCACCGTACAAATGATCAAGAAGAGGAAATAAATTTTCCCGGAGAAGTACCATATTATGCTCAATCTTTGCTGAAACATATTGACGTCGTTTCTTTAGCTCTTCATAGTATTTTTCAAAAGTATCATTCTCTGGTTTCTTATATGTAGTAAGTGCTGAGATTTCTTTCAAATTTGCAATATATTCTTCCTGATAAGGATACATGGTTTCACGGCTCTTTCTGCTTCAATGTCTGCACCAGTCAGGTACAGCATTATTATATCGCAAATGTGGACAGTATGCATAGATTTATTTTTTAAATATGATAAAATAGTGATTATAATATAGCAGGAGCTGATATTGCGCGAAAGTAAAAGACGATCAGGCGGATGAGGAGGTGTAAAATTTGCCGGGATTTACAAAAAAGGCGATCAGGAATTCCTTTATAAAGCTTTTGAACGAGCGACCGGTTGCCCAGATTACGGTCAAGGATATCGTGGAAGACTGCGGGATCAACCGGAATTCTTTTTATTATCATTATCAGGATTTGCCCTCTATGATCGAGGAAATCATATTGGAGGAGGCGGATGAGATCATAAGGAAGCACCCTACGGTGGATTCCCTTGAGGAAGGGCTTGACTTTGCGGTTTCCTTTGTGCTTGAGAACAAGCGGGCAGCGCTCCATCTTTATCATTCGGCAAATCGGGATCTGTTTGAGCAGTATTTGTGGAAAGTGTGCGAGCATGTGGTAGATACATATATCAGTACTGCGTTTTCAGATTATCCTGTGGGGAAAAGTGATAAAAGCGTTATCATCCGATATTACAAGTGGTGTTGTTTTGGGGCTATTCTGGATTGGCTCAATACAGGGTTAAAGGATGATGTGCAGGCGTTTTTTTACCGGATGGGTCAATTAAAAAAGGGAATGCTGGAGGAGATGATCCGAAGAAGTATCTCGGAGGATGCAGAAAGAAAAAAGGAGCTTTCTGTTAGACAATAATGGAGAAATGTCTGATTTTATAACAGACAAGGCAGAGTGTCTATTTTCTGCCTTGTCTTTTTTTGTTATTTTTTAACTGTGGATTTTAATATGTGATATGAAAATATAAATACGCGATAGTTTACAAATACAGGGAAAGGAAGTACGAAGGATGAGGGAGAAAATGAATGGAATGACACATAAAGCAGGAAGGGCAGCTTTCAGCAAAGCCATTGATATTGCGCTTAAAAATGCGGATAAGGACTGGGAAAAAGAAGTAAGCAGGCTGATGGATCTGATGCAGAATTATATGAGCGGTGAAAAGCTGGATGTGGATTACGATAAGGCAAAGCAGATGATCTGTGATCAGGATGGGACTTTAAATAAATATATCCGCAGGATCTTGACGGAGATCGATCCCCATGTGATTAAGACCACCGCGCTAAATCTTGGCTTTGAAGCCTTTTTCCATGGAACCAAGACGATCAGGAAAATGCGCGAGGTGCATCAGTGCAATGTGCCCTGGCTGATTCTTATGGATCCTACCAGCGCCTGCAATCTGCACTGCACCGGATGCTGGGCGGCAGAATACGGAAACAGGCTGAACCTGACCTTTGAGGAGATGGATAATCTGATCAGCCAGGGAAAGGAATTGGGAATTTATTTTTATATGTTTACCGGCGGGGAGCCTCTGGTGAGAAAGGCAGATATTATCCGGCTTTGTGAGAAGCATGATGACTGTGCTTTTCTGGCATATACCAACGGAACCCTTGTAGATGAAGCATTTTGCAAGGAGATGAGGCGGGCAGGCAACTTGTATCTGGCAATCAGTTTGGAAGGCTTTGAGGAGGTCAATGACCTGAGGAGAGGAAATGGTGTGTATGGAAAGGTTTTGCATGCTATGGAGCTTCTTAAGGAGAATGGGCTGATCTTCGGTACATCCATCTGCTATACATCCAAGAATATTGAGACAGTCACCAGTGATGAATTTGTTGACCTTCTGGTGGATAAGGGCTGCCGGTATGCATTGTATTTCCATTATATGCCGGTTGGAAATGATGCAGCCATGGAGCTTTTGCCGACTATGGAACAGCGTGTTTATATGAAACAGCGGGTAAGGGATATCCGAAATATGACCACTGGAAAGGGGTTGTTTACCATGGATTTCCAAAATGACGGGGAGTTTGTAGGCGGCTGTATTGCAGGGGGAAGAAACTATTTCCATATCAATGCAAATGGGGATGCGGAGCCTTGTGTCTTTATCCATTATTCCGGCGCCAACATCAGAACCCATACATTGCTGGAAATTTTAAAACAGCCGCTGTTTATGGCGTATCGGGATAATCAGCCTTTTAATGAAAACCATCTCCGTCCGTGCCCGATGCTGGAAAACCCGGAAATTCTCGAACGCATCGTAAAGGAAACCGGAGCAAAGTCCACAGATCTGCAGTCTCCGGAAAGTGTGGAGCATCTGTGCGGAAAGTGCCATGAATATGCAGAAAGCTGGGCAAAAGTAGCTGACCAAATGTGGCAGGAGGAGACTCACAGGAAGAGCAGTTATGAGAATTATAAAAAGAAAACCGGAAAATAATATACAAAATGATTCATCTCTTCCGAAGCGCTTTACCTGGAAGAAGATCATAAAAGTGTTACTTCTTTTATTGCTTGTACTCTCCATGGTTTTTTACAGGGATACCATACAGGATATTGTGGAAGGAATCCGCAATGTTACATGGAGTGAGCTTGGTATCAGTATTTTTCTTTCTTTTCTTGGGTATTTGCTTGAGGGATTGACCATTTTCATGATGATGGGGGCGGTGATCTCTCGGGCAAAAGCCCGTGATGGCATCTTTATTGCATTTGTCTGTGAATTTTATCGCCTGACCACCTTGGGAAACGGGTCGGGAATTGCAGAGATCCATTATCTGCATGAAAAAAAGGTAGAGCCGGGCAGTGCAGCCATTCTGACGATGATCCAGTATATGATGAAGAGGATAGCGATCATGCTTTTTGGCATGGCAGGCTTCGGTTATCTTTTTTGTAAGGAGACTACAAGAGCGCTTTGCAGGGAATATGCAGTGTTTATGGGGGCAGGATGTTTGATCACTGTGGTAATCATAGCATTTTTCCTATGCCTTGCCCTGTCGAGAAAGGCAGCCGATTCTTTTTTGCGGATATTAGACTGGCTGTCAGTCAAATTCAGATCAAAGGAAGAGTCTTTTGGAAAATGGAAGGAGCAGGTCTTGCTGTTAAACAGGTCCGGGAGAAGTATTTTGGATCAAAAAGGCAGGATGCTTGGGGCAGTGCTGCTGCAGATCGGGAAACTGACGGTATTTTATGCAATTCCAGCCGTTTTTTTTGGCGGTAAAATTAATCTGATGGCAGGCGAGTGTATCTTGATCATGGCAGTGGCATTTATGCTGGCAGGCGTGATCC
>ERZ808054.690-NODE-690-length-26786-cov-4.978771_pt1 | contig 26786 bp, 24 predicted proteins | sample MGYA00380201_ERZ808054 | MGnify/ENA primary metagenome ERZ808054 (study PRJEB31490, sample SAMN06133419) | mouse gut metagenome | isolation source: Z5_2 | host: mice | place: China: Chengdu | collected 2015-05 ...
GGAAGCGGAAGCGGTTCCCGGGCGCTGGGTAGGCGTGAAGAACGGGGTTTTCTGCGCATCCACGGAGAAAGGAAGCGCCGGATATGCCCTGATAAACAGCGTTACATATGAAGCGTTATAATGGTTAAAAAATAATGATGTGTGCGGCGGCGTTTCCGCTTTCCGTTACCGGGGGGACGGGGACGCCGGTTTTTTATGCCCTTTATGACGCGGCAGGGGCAGCCGGCGCCGCGCAGGGAGAACAGGCTGGTACATCAAATAGCAATCGGAGATTTTACGGAGGGAGATATTATGGAAAATTCTATTCAACTATATAATAAAAAACTGGGCAACTATTATGATTCTAACGGAAAGTTAATACAATACCCGTCTAAAAGACCGTTGAGGATTATGGCTCTTATAAAAATTACAGAGCAAATGGAAGCAAACAGGAAATATACGGAAAAAGAGGTAAACGAAATTATCAGGTTACACATTGCATTTAGTGATATAGAGTTAATCCGCAGGGAAATGTATCAATATAAATTGATTGGAAGACTTCGGGACGGATCAGAATATTGGGTGGAAAATGATTGGAGAAAGGCATATGCAGAATATATCAGAGAGGATTAGGCAGCAATGCTGCAAGGTTTCTAAGTCTTTCATGGAGTATATCAATATTTTGAATTGTATAACTATTTTAATGGCGTTGACAGGGATTTTCAGTCCTCTAAAATCCCTGTATTTTCAAGGGCAAAGAGCGTAAGTCTTTAGAAGTGCGGATACAACAGACAGGACAGAGTAGCCATTCACTTTTTATTCATCTCTGCTGTACATTTTCTTATATAAAACATCGTTCATTTTTTTGACATTGCGTTTAGCTATTGCATATTGTATAACCCATATTGCTGCAAAAATTATAAAGAAAATTCCAAAATAACTTAAAATACCTTTCAGACTATGCTCCATCCAATGGGTAACAAAAGCTATTGGCATCATAATGACCGAAACAGATGAAAAATAAATTCCTGTCTGCTTGACAAGCCCCCAATCTTCGATTTCCCATATAACAGATGCAGCACCAAATCCGGAGCCTAATATTGCACATAAAAATGCTTGAAATAACACTGCATTGATTTCGCTTCCCATCGTAGTAGTCAATTCAGGTACACATGGAGAATAGTATCCATCTGCAAATACCAAAGAGATTATTATCGTTATCATATACCCCATCGCCAGTCCAAGCGGAAAACCTAATAAGCTGCGTAAAACTATCTTTTTTTTCATACCTATCACCTCATATGCCTAATATAGTTTTGATTTTTGAAACATATCGTCTTGAAACATAAGTTGTTGTCCCATTCAGAAATTCAACACAAATTGTGCCCATAAAGCTCAAATCAAAGTTTTTTACCTTTTTGAAGTTAATTATTTCAGAATTTGAAATGCGGACAAATTGATTAGAATTTAATCGTTCTTCCATTTCATACAGTCTAAGGCGTGTTGTGTACTCGCCCTTATCTGTAACAACAAATACTTTTCCTGCATTTGCATAAACTCTAATCAAATCTTCCTGTTCAATTACTTCAATTTTTTCGTTTTTGCTACCAGAGATAATTTGCGGAGTTTCCTTCGATAATTTGTCTACTATCATGCTGACATCTTCTGTCATAGCGGCAGTGATTATAATTATTTTCGGTTCAACATATGCACTATCAATTTTTATCTCAACTTGCATTTTGACTCCCTCCTGTCTGTAATGTCATTATATGAAAATGAGGTATTGCTTTCAATAATTTTTCAACAGTCGGTCGTCTATCCACCATAAGTGGTTTGGATAAGACGATAAAAGCGGCAGGAATTTCTCCCTGCCGCCAGTTTGCCATACGTAAATAATTTCTTTATTCATAATTTCCAGTGTACACGCCCGTCATTGCCGGCAAGTATTGATGATTGGCTCACGTGTTAAACTGCGCATATTTTTTCGGTGATATCCCGACTGCCTTTGTAAATGCTTTCAGGAAATTGCTGTAATCGTTAAAACCGCATTTTTCACATGCTTCCGTCACCGAAAACCCTTCGTTTAAAAGCGCTTTCGCAATGGTAATCCGGCGTGCCGTGATATATTTGTTGATGGTGGTGCCGGTGGTGGATTTAAAAATACGGCACAGGTAGGAACTGCTTAAGTAAAAATGGGCGGATAAGGCATCCAAAGTCAGTTCTTCGGAAATGTGCCTGTTGATGTAGGTCAGGATATCGTCTACCTGGGCGTGGTTGGTGACGGTAATCTCCGCCGGTACGTTGTGGCCGTTTTGGTAAAAGGTTTTGTTCAGGAATACCATAAGCTCGGTAAAGGCGCACCGTTCCGTCAGGTCGCTGCCGAAACCGTTGGTGTCCGTAATCTTGTGTATCAGGTAGATGAAGCGTTTGCTCATCTCCGCATCAAAATGGAGTTTATGGGGCACCCCGTCTTCGCGGTAGGTGAAACAATGGCTCAAATCCGTGTCCGGGGAGGAAAGCGACTGGAGGTAATCGGGAAAAATGGAAATCACGATTCTTTCATGCACCCCGGTGTCCACCTGTGTCAGATAGTGGCTTTCGTACTGGTTAATGAAGAAAATATCGCCCGGCTCAATATCATAGAAACGGTTATCGATTAAGAACTGCTTTCCGCCCGATATGGAATAGTAGATTTCATAACAGTCGTGTATATGCATATCCATGGGTTTGTCGTCCTTGTACAGGTGTGCAACAGCAAAATATTTGTTGTCAATACAGTACTGGGTCGCCAGCCGGCATGATGTAAACTCTTTCATAAATCTACCATTTCCTTTCTTAAATCATCTTAGAAGATATGTAATTTACTGGTTATCTTATCATAAAAGTGCTTACATTACAACGCCGTAAGTCCATTATATACCGTCTGTTCAAAATTTGCAATATTTGTGAAAAAATAAAACAGGAATTGGAATAACTGATATGTTATGATATCATCATAAGAGAAAGGGATTTCATAAAATTTTCCAAGAAGGATATTTCAGAAAGGAAGGGATGGCAAGTGGAACTTAGGACAGCGGCTTCACCCAGGGACGTGAAGCACTATACCACCGAGAGACTGAGGGAAGAATTTCTGATTCAGGGGTTATTTACGGCGGATGAGATTAAACTGGTATACAGCCATATTGACCGCATCATTACAGGAGCGGCGACACCGGTATCCAAGGCGCTGGTATTGACCGCAGGCGATGAGCTGCGTGCGGAATATTTCCTGCAGAGAAGGGAAATGGGTGTGATTAATATCGGCGGTGCAGGCATCATTACCATCGACGGGAAGAAATACGACGTGGCTTTCAAAGAAGGGATGTACATCGGAATGGGTGCGAAGGATATCAGCTTTGAAAGCAAAGACGGCTCCGAGCCGGCGAAATTCTATATCAACAGTGCCCCGGCGCATAAGACGTATCCCACGGTCCTGATTAAACCGAACGGTACGCCGGAAGACGGTGTGGTTATCGTGAAGGATGGGAATAAAGTGGAACTCGGTTCCCTGGAGGATGCAAACCACAGGGTAATCTGCAAGTACATCCTTCCGGGACAGGTGGAAAGCTGCCAGTTGGTTATGGGGATGACGAAACTGGAGCCGGGAAGCGTATGGAATACCATGCCCTGCCACACCCATGACAGACGTATGGAAGTGTATCTTTATTTTGAAATGCCGGAAGATGCCTTCGTGATGCATTACATGGGGGAACCGGATGAAACAAGGCATATCGTAATGAGGAATGAGGAAGCGGTTATTTCACCGAGCTGGTCCATCCATTCGGGCTGCGGTTCCAGGGCTTATACCTTTATTTGGGGTATGGTTGGGGAAAACCAGGACTTTGACGACATGGACGGCGTGGCTATGAAGGATTTAATGTAGTTTGGCAATGGACCAATAATTAGAAAAATAAAAACGAGAAGGAGAAGGAACGATGAGCGATTTTATGAAGAAGTTTTCACTGGAAGGCAAAGTGGCATGGGTAACGGGGGCATCCTACGGAATCGGGTTTGCGATTGCAAGCGCATATGCGGAAGCCGGCGCAACCATCGTATTTAACGACATTAAGCAGGAACTGGTAGATAAGGGCATCGCTGCTTATGAAGAAAAAGGCATTAAGGCGCACGGTTATGTATGCGACGTAACCAACGAGGAACAGGTGCAGGCTACGGTGGCGCAGATTGAAAAAGAAGTGGGCGTGGTTGACATCCTCGTAAACAATGCGGGTATCATCAAACGTATACCTATGTGCGAAATGACGGCAGCAGAGTTCCGTCAGGTAATCGACGTTGACTTGAATGCACCGTTCATCGTTTCCAAAGCGGTTATCCCCAGCATGATTAAAAAGGGTCACGGAAAAATTATCAACATCTGCTCCATGATGAGCGAGCTGGGACGTGAAACCGTATCCGCATATGCGGCAGCTAAGGGCGGTTTAAAGATGCTGACAAGGAACATTGCATCCGAATACGGCGAATTTAACATCCAGTGTAACGGCATCGGACCCGGCTATATTGCAACACCCCAGACGGCTCCGCTCAGGGAAGTGCAGCCGGATGGCTCCAAACATCCTTTTGACCAGTTTATCATTGCGAAGACACCGGCAGCCCGTTGGGGTGAAACGGAAGATTTGCAGGGACCTGCAGTGTTCCTTGCTTCCGACGCTTCCGATTTCGTAAACGGACATGTTCTTTACGTGGACGGCGGTATCCTCGCTTATATCGGCAAACAGCCGCAGTAATTTAAGGAAAGAAGGACATACTATGAAAATAGCATTGATTAATGAGAACAGCCAGGCGGCAAAAAACGAAATGGTATGCGATACGCTGAAAAAAGTCGTGGAGCCGATGGGGCATGAGGTATTTAATTACGGTATGTACAGTGCGGAGGATGAGCACCAGCTTACGTATGTGCAGAACGGGATTCTTGCCGCAGTGCTTTTAAATTCCGGCGCGGCGGATTATGTGGTGACGGGATGCGGTACGGGGGAAGGCGCCATGCTGGCATGCAATGCGTTTCCCGGCGTACTCTGCGGTCACATCGTGGACCCTTCGGATGCTTATATGTTTGCACAGATTAACGACGGCAATGCCATTGCGCTTCCTTTTGCAAAGGGATTCGGATGGGGCGCTGAGCTGAACCTTACCTATATTTTCGAGAAACTGTTTACGGGCGAAAGCGGACAGGGCTATCCGAAGGAAAGGGTAGTACCGGAACAGAGGAATAAGAAGATTCTCGATGAAGTGAAGAAGGTAACGCACCAGGATATGGAAAGCATCCTGAAGAACCTGGACAGGGAACTGGTGAAAGGCGCTTTGGCAGGCGATAAATTCAAAGAATATTTCTTCGCCAACTGCAAATGCGATAAAATGGCAGCCTGTGTGAAAGAAATCCTGGAAGGATAAAACCGGTAAACGGCAGGAAAACGGATAAAACGGAAAAAAATGAAGTGAAAACAGAATTCAGACGGAATCAAGGAAGCGGAAAAAACAGAGACCAGAAAGGATGAGAGAATGAATCCGATAGTAGAAGAAATCAGTAAAATTGGTATCGTACCGGTAATCGCGCTGGATGATGTAAAGGATGCAAAACCGTTGGCGGAAGCATTATGTAAAGGCGGACTTCCCTGTGCGGAAGTGACGTTCCGTACGGATGCGGCGGAAGAATCCATCCGTGTCATGGCAACGGAATTTCCCGAAATGCTGGTTGGTGCGGGAACGGTTCTGACCACCGAGCAGGTTGACCGTGCCATCGGGGCAGGCGCGAAATTCATCGTAAGCCCCGGCTTAAACCCGAAAGTAGTTTCTTACTGTTTGGGGAAAAACGTTCCAATCCTCCCTGGAACCGCCAATCCCAGCGATGTGGAAGCGGCGATTGAGCTGGGACTGGAAGTGGTGAAATTCTTCCCGGCAGAGCAGGCAGGCGGCATCAATATGATTAAAGCGATGAGCGCTCCCTATACAAAAATGAAGTTTATGCCTACCGGCGGCGTGAATGCCAACAACCTGAAAGATTATTTGGATTTTAATAAAATTGTGGCATGCGGCGGAAGCTGGATGGTGAAGAAAGATTTGGTATCGGCGGGTAAGTTCGACGAAATCGAAGCGCTGACGAGGGAAGCAGTGAACAAGATGCTCGGCTTTGAATTAAGGCATGTGGGCATCAATGCGCCGGATGAAGATTCCGCGGATCAGACGGCAGGTACTTTTGAAGCCATTTTCGGTATGACGAAAAAGGCGGGCGGCAGTTCCATTTTCGCAGGTACCGCTGTGGAAGTAATGAAGACGCCTTACCTTGGGGCGAACGGGCATATTGCCATCGGTACCAATTATATTGAACGGGCCGTTTACCATTTGGAAAGACAGGGCGTGGTATTCGATGAGGATACGGCGAAGAAAGATGATAAGGGTAATTTGAAGGCTATTTACCTGAAGGATGAGATTGGCGGGTTTGCCGTTCATCTTGTTCAGAAATAGTGGTTTTATGATATTTCCTGTAAGGAAACCGTCGGTATGTGCCGGCGGTTTCTTTGCGGGTTGTTTTTTTGTTGCTTATCGGGCAGTGGTCTGATAAAATATGAATGAAATTTTATACTTTGTACCGGTGTGCGGTTAAGCGGGGGAAAATATGGCGAGAGTGGTATCGATAGGGGAGCAGGATTTTGGAAGGTTAATATCGGACGGCTGTTTTTATGTGGATAAAACGCTGTTTATTAAAGAATGGTGGGAAAGCAGGGACATGGTTACATTGATTACCCGTCCCAGGCGTTTCGGGAAGACTTTGGGTATGAGCATGCTGGAACATTTTTGGAGCCTTAGGTATGAGGGGCAGGGAGAGCTTTTTTGCGGCTTGGATATATGGAAAGAGGAAAAATACCGTGCATTGCAGGGAACTTATCCGGTTGTCAGCCTGTCTTTTGCCGGGGTGAAGGAAACAAATTATGCGGATATGAAACGTGCCATGAATTATATTTTGCTGGATTTGTATACACAGTATGATTATTTGCAGGAAAGCGGTACGCTGACCGGGCCGGAAAAAGTATACTTTAAAAGTGTGTCGCCGGATATGAGTGAAGTGGAAGCGGCTTTGGCGGTTCATAATTTATGTAAGTTCCTGTACCGGTTTTATCATAAAAAAGTAATTATATTATTGGATGAATATGATACGCCCATGCAGGAGGCGTATATGAATGGCTTTTGGAAAGAGATCGTTTCTTTTACCAGAAATCTGTTTAACAATACATTTAAGACGAATCCTTATATGGAGCGGGCGGTTATGACAGGGATTACCAGGATTGGTAAGGAGTCCATGTTTTCTGATTTAAATAACCTGAATGTGGTTACAACGACATCTGTCGGATATGCGTCCTGCTTTGGATTTACGGAAAAAGAAGTTTTCAAAGCGATGGATGAGTTTGGAATGACGAATAAGGAGGAAGTAAAACATTGGTATGATGGTTTTACCATGGGCAGATTGCAGGATATTTATAATCCATGGTCAATTATTAATTTTTTAAAGACAGGGCAGTTAAAAACCTATTGGGCAAATACAAGTTCCAACGGACTGGTAGGCACTCTGCTTAGGCAGGGGAGTCAGGATATGAAGATGAAATTCGAACGGTTACTGTCCGGGGGGACGATAGAAAGCAGGATTGATGAGGAAATTGTATTTCAGCAATTGGAACAGAATGAGAATGCAGTATGGAGTCTTTTGCTGGCAGGCGGATATCTGAAGATTGTAGATATACAGGGAAGCCGGTATGAAATGGCGCTGACGAATTATGAAGTAAAACAGATGTTTGAAAAAATGATATTGGACTGGTTTGGGGCGGAACAGTCTAATTATAATGGCTTTGTCTGTTCTCTTTTAAAAGGAGATTTGAAGGGAATGAACGGATATATGAACCGTGTTTCCGTTTCGATGTTCAGTTCCTTTGACAGTGGAAACCATCCTTCGGAAGAAACCTGTCCGGAAAGGTTTTACCATGGATTTGTGCTGGGTCTTTTGGTGGAATTATCCGGGAGATATATGGTAACCTCCAACCGTGAAAGTGGTTTCGGCAGGTATGATGTCATGCTGGAACCTTTGGAAAAAGGGGATAACGGTATTATTATGGAATTTAAAGTGCATGATGCGGGGGAAGAAGCCGATTTGAAGGATACCGTGAAGGCTGCATTGAGTCAGATTGAAGAAAAACGGTATGAACAGTTTTTGCTGGATCATGGGATTGGCAGGGAAAGGATCCGGAAATACGGGTTTGCTTTCCAGGGGAAGAAGGTATTGATTGGAACAGGGGATTGTGGAGTATAGGAGGGTTTTCATGGCATTATTTGGGAAGAAAGAAAAGGAAAAAGAAAAGAAACAAGAAAAGGAAGTGCAGGAAGCGAATATTACCCTGTACAGTTGCGGAAACGATCCTTTGAAAATACAGAGCGCGGCGGAAGGTATTTTCCGTGGGAATGCGGCGGAGGTAGTGCCGGATACGGAAGACCGTTTCCGGGTGCGTTTGCAGGACGGGACCTTTCTTACGTTTACCGTAGTGACGGATGCGGAGGAATTGCGGATGCAGACGAACGGCATGGCAAATTTCTTTGCACGGGTGCCCCTTGCCAACGAACAGGTGAAGAAAGGGTGTATCCGGCAAATCCTGTTGTTTGACTGTATTATTGGAATTGTTTTTCCCGTGGATGGAAGGGAAGACCGGACCGGATATATCATGGACCGGCTGAATGATTTGGCGGGACAGCTCCATGCGTTTACCCTGTATCCGAATATGCACCTGTTTGCGCCGGACGGAAGGCTTTTGGTCTCCATGGACGGAATGACTGATTTTGATGAATTTTATCCGATTGCAAGCAGCGCCATGTTTGACCGGGAAGAAACGGATGCGGACCGCGAGCGCAGGGAACGATCCCTTAAAATACTGAAAGCGAAAGGCATTCCATACATAGAACATATGAAAGTATCCGCTTATGAAGCGGAATGCGCGGTACCTTCCAAGGAGGAAGTAGTACGCCGTTTGGCAGCGCTTTTTGCGGTATGCGTCAAAAGCGAAATATATACTTGCGGGGAATATGGGGATTGTGAAGAAAAAACAAAGGAAGTGCTCGGACGGCTCCAAGAATTGTACCGGTATGACGGAGCTCTGTCCGGTGAGGAAAAGGCATATCTGGAGGATGTGTCGCCCGATTCTTCCGCCCACAGTAAATTCAACTGGCGATATGAGGGATGCGCCGTCCTGCTTTGGGCATTGTCTTTGCTGGAATTAAAGCCGCCCGTGGAATATTGTGACGCTGCCGAAATCGGCGCGATTCTTTGGAACCATGATTTTGCCGGACTGATGGGGCAGGCAGTGCTGCGTGACAGGAAAGAAATCATGGATATGCAGGATTTGGTATACCGCTATGATTGGGCGTGCGTGGAAGCGAGGATAAAACGGCAGGAGATTTCCGGGCTGGACGGTGAGATTATTTATGAATGGCATTATGCGTTGAATTGGCTTACTTCGGTGGACGGCATTACGGATTGGGATGAAGTGTCGCCGAGGACATAAGAAGGCAGGGGACATACAGGGGAATATGAACAGGGACAGGAGGAGATGCGGAATGAAAATCGTGATTTTGGAGAGGGACAGCGTGGGGCAGGATGTCTCCGTGGAATGTTTGGGGAAGCTGGGGGAAGTAACGGCTTATTCCAATACGGCGGCCGGTGAAGTGGGGGAACGGGTACGGGACGCGGAAATTATTATTGCCAACAAATCCCCGCTGAACGGGGAGACATTGAAGGATGCGGCTGGGGTGAAGCTGATCTGTGAATTTGCCACGGGATACGACAATGTGGATTTGGAGTACTGCCGGAGCAGGGGAATAAAAGTGGCGAATGTGGTGAATTATTCCACGGCGGCAGTTGCCCAGCATACGTTTGCGCTCTGCTTTTATATTTTGGAAAAGCTGAACCATTACGACCATTACGTGAAGTCGGGGGAATATGCGGCACAGTCCAGGTTTTCCAATTTTGACCTTCCGTTTACCGAGTTGGACGGAAAGACGTGGGGCATTATCGGTATGGGGAATATCGGGCGGAAAGTGGCGCAGATAGCGGAAGCGTTCGGATGCCGGGTGATATTTTATTCGGCATCGGGAAAAAGCAGTTGTACGGAATATGAACGGGTGGAATGGGATACTTTGCTGGCGGAATCGGATTTCCTCTCCATCCATTGTCCTTTAAGCGACAGGACGAGGAATCTGATTGATTTGAATGCCCTGAAAAAAATGAAGGAAACGGCGATCCTGATAAACGTGGCGAGGGGACCGGTGGTGGACGACGGCGCGTTGTATACGGCGCTTACGGAAAACCTCATTGCAGGCGCCGGACTGGACGTTACGGGTACGGAGCCGATGAAGGATTCCAACCCGTTAAGCAGGATTACGGACAGCAATAAATTAATCATTACGCCCCACTTGGCTTGGGCGAGCATCGAAGCCCGCAGGCGTGTGGTGGAGGAAACGTACCGGAATATCGAAGCGTTTTGCCGGGGGGAGGAAAGAAACGTGGTGAATATGTCATGAAAAATCCGTATGGCGGCGCCTGTCGTGCATTAATGGAAGATGCATGAATCCTTGTTTGAGCAGGGAAGATACCTTCCCTGCTCGATTCAGATGAAATGTCCTAAAATTAAATATTTTAAGATTAAATTTTATTCATCATATGTGCTACCAGTTTTGCACAGTCCTGCGCCGCTTTCCGTTCAAACACGGGGTAATCCACTTCCGAGCTGTGGTCCGCTTTATCGGAGATGGCGCGGATGATGACGAAGGGGATTCCGTTTAAGGTTGCGGCATGGGCGATGGAAGCCCCTTCCATTTCGGTGCAGGATGCGGAAAACAGGCTGATGAGTTTTTCTTTTACGGCTGCATCGCTGATAAATTGGTCCCCGCTGACTACCCGTCCGGTAAAGACGTGGATATCCGGGTTGGCTTCCCGGCAGGAGGTTTTTGCCAAATCCATTAAAGCGGGATCCGCAGGGAATTCCCGCCGTCCCAACTGGGGAACCTCTCCCGGTTGGTAGCCGAAAATGGTGGCATCCATATCGTGGTGCAGGGCATCGGCGGATACGACGATGTCCCCGATATCAATGGAAGCATCCAAAGAACCTGCAACCCCCGTATTAATGATATGTGTTACATGGAAAAGGTCCGCAAGAATCTGTACGCACATGGCAGCGTTTACTTTGCCTACCCCGCTGCGGACAATAACTACTTCCTGCCGGTTTAACGTGCCTTCGTGGAATTCCATGGAGGCTTTTTTTACGATTTGTTTTATCTGCATTTGGGCTTTCAGCGTCTCCACTTCCAGCTCCATGGCTCCTATAATTCCGATTTTTTTCATTTTCTGTTTGTTCTCCTTTCTAATCCCCCCTCTGCCTGCTGCGATGGAAGTTTGCTGCAAAGCAGCCGGCAGCGGGATGGTTGGCTTTACTCGGGATATACCAGACGGCTGTCGTCGATATGGTAAAGAACCTGATTTAAGAACCTGTCCGCAAGATAGTTTGCCATCCCTAAATTCATGTCGAGGTAATTGCCGCAGTCCTTGGCGCTTGCACCGGGAACCTCATCCTTAAAATCACGGATAAATTCATATAATTCCACCATAAGCGGTACGATATCCCTGGAAGAATAATCTCCCGCAAGAAGCAGGTAAAATCCGGTACGGCAGCCCATGGGTCCGAAATAAATGGTTTTCTTCCCGTACTCCTTATGGTTGCGCAGGAAGGTAGCGGCAAGGTGTTCGATGGTGTGCATTTCCGCCGTGTTCATAACGGGTTCCTCGTTGGGGGAAGTCATCCTTAAGTCAAATGTCGTGATGACTTCCGCCCCTACGCTGTCCTTACGTGAAACATATACGCCTGGCTGCAATTTTATGTGGTCGATCGTAAAGCTGGTGATTTTTTCCATAAACTGTCTCCTTTTTTATTTGGTACCATTTTTTGTTTTGACATCGGTACATGTATTTTACATTTTCTATTTTACATTGAATACGGGGAATGACAAGTGGAATTTAGGGATTCTTAAAAAATTTTTAGGAAAAAGGCGGCAATACTCTGTTATAATAAAATAATAAAAAGGAAATAAGGGAACATAACGGGAATATGGATGGGAGAACATATATGGCTAGAGTGGTATCAATTGGGGCGCAGGATTTTGAAGACCTGGTTATGAACGACTGCTTTTATGTGGATAAAACAATGCTGATTAAGGAATGGTGGGAAAGCAGGGATATGGTTACCCTGATTACTCGTCCGCGCCGTTTTGGCAAGACCCTGAACATGAATATGCTGGAATGTTTTTTCAGTTTGAAATATCAGGGAAGGGGTGACCTGTTCCAAAAATTGGATATATGGAAAGAGGAAGATTACCGGGCGCTTCAGGGGACTTATCCGGTAATCAGTTTATCTTTTGCGGGGGTGAAAGAAACGAATTATGCTTTTACAAAACGTGCCATGAATTATATCCTTTTGGATTTGTATACACAACATGATTATTTGAGGAAAAGCGATGCGCTCACAGAGAGGGACAGGGAGTATTTTGAAAGCGTATCGTCAGACATGGATGAAGTGGAAGCATCTTTGGCCATTCATAATTTATGTAAATTTTTGTACCGTTATTATGGCAAAAAGGTTATTGTTTTATTGGATGAATATGATACGCCAATGCAGGAAGCATATACGGGCGGTTTTTGGAAGGATATTGTTTCTTATACAAGAACTTTGTTTCATAATACGTTTAAAACCAATCCGTATCTGGAAAGGGCGGTTATGACCGGAATTACAAGGATCAGTAAAGAGTCCGTGTTTTCGGATTTAAATAATCTGAAAGTAATTACAACGACAGCCAATCAATATGCTTCTTGTTTCGGCTTTTTGGAAGATGAAGTATTTGAGGCTATGGATGAATTCGGAATGACAAACAAAGAGGAAGTAAAGCATTGGTATAACGGATTTATGATCGGAAACAGAAAGGATATATATAATCCATGGTCAATTGTAAATATGCTTGATTCAAAACAGTTAAAACCTTTTTGGGCGAATACAAGCTCTAACGGGCTGGTGGGCAAGCTGTTAAGACAGGGCAGTGAAGAAATGAAGATAGAATTTGAACGGCTGCTTTCCGGCGGGACGATAGTAAGCCGGATCGATGAGGAGATTGTGTTTCACCAACTGGAGCAGTGTGAGGATTCGGTATGGAGTCTTTTATTGGCGGGCGGATACTTAAGAATTGTGGAGGTGCGGGGAAACGATTATGAAATGGCGCTTACCAATTATGAGGTAATGCAGATGTTTGAGAAAATGATTCTGGACTGGTTCAGGGAAGACAAATCCAATTATAACCGTTTTGTTAAGGCACTTTTATCGGGGGATGTGGAGGCAATGAATTATTATATGGAAAATTTTGCCGAGACCATGTTCAGTTCTTTTGATGTGGGAAACAAGCCTTCGGAAAAAAACAGTCCGGAACGGTTTTACCATGGGTTTGTTTTGGGATTGCTGGTAGACCTGAAAGGGAGGTATGCAGTGGCTTCTAACAGGGAGAGCGGATTCGGTCGGTATGACGTCATATTGGAACCGTTAAGAAAAGAGGATGATGCCATAATCCTGGAATTTAAGGTGTATAATCCTAAAATAGAAAAAAATTTGGAGCAAACCGTGCAGACAGCGCATCATCAAATGGAAGAAAAGCATTATGAACGGGTATTACTTGATCATGGAATCGTGAAGGAGCGTATCCGTAAGTATGGGTTTGCTTTTCGGGGAAAAGAAATATTAATTGGATAAAAGCCGGCAGGATAACGGCAGAAACGGAAAAATAAAAATGCAGGAGGAATATTATGGAAAGAAAAAATGCAAATGGATTCACCCGGAAAAATAGTTACATCATTGGTATCGGCGCGGTAATTTTATTGGCGGCAGTGATAGCGGTGGTATTCGTGGCAGCGGGGAACAGGGCGCAGGGGGATGACACGGCACAGAATGATGCCCCGCAAAATGACGGAATGCAGGACGGTACAGGGGGAGCCGGCGACACAAAGGAAATGAACGGAGACGACGGAATCCATGAAGCGGACGGTGGGGAGCCGGTAACGGCAGTATATGTTCCGTATGGGGAAGGAGCGCATATTTTCGTGGGGGAGCAGGCGGGGGTATTCGTGGCAACATTTCCGGAGGAAATTTACGACATAAACGGGAATAAGATTACGAAGGAGCAGTTGGTGAAAGGAAACGTGGTGGAGATATACGGCAACGGAATGATGCTGGAATCCTATCCGGGTCAGTATCCGGGCATTACGAAGATGAAGGTGGTGGAGGAAGGAAAGCCTTCGGATGCGGATGCTTACCAGGATATTGTGGATGAGATTTACCAGGAGCCGGATCCGTCGGAGCCGCCTTCCCTGAATGTGGGGTATACCACGGATTTGGCGGATGCTGCCGTTATGGTGAACCGGGGCGGATACGAATGGGTTTATACGGACAAGGATGGGTTGGACACTGCGGTAGTGGCGGATTCCGTCCATGTGCTGGATTGGAAAATCGGGGAAGAACTGGCGGATATTAAGATAAAGGATTCTTTGGATCTGACCCTTTATTTTTCTGCGGAGCCGGAGGACGTGGAAGCGGTCCGGTATGACGCTTCCCTGTTGGGGAAAGCGCGGGAATACCCGGAAGGGGAAAAAATTACCGTGGAGAAGAAAGACGGGCAATGGGTGCTTACCGGCGTAACCGGAGGATATGTGTATGATATCACGGGTATGTGGGAGAACGGCAGGGCAAACTACGGATTTATTGTGTTGGTGCAGGAGTAAGACGGTAATGGCAGCACAGGCAGCGACAGGAGAAATAAGGCGCCGCCGCCAGGGGCATCCGTTACGGTCAGGGTTCCGTTATGGGAGGCGGCAATTTCTTTTGCGACAGCCAGCCCCAGTCCATGATGTCCCTTTTTGGGGGAAGAAGGACATTGGTAAAAACGTTCAAAAATCCGCTCCCGTTCCTGGTTTGGAATACCGCCGCCGTTATCCTGTACGCCGATGGTAATTCCGTTTTTGAATGCAAATGCTGTTTTTATTTTTTTCCGCGTTTTCAAAGTCTTATTCCTTTTTCCGGTTTCGGAAACACCGTCCGCAAGAAAAAGAAGGATACTGCTTCCCGCAGGTGTATGGGAAAGGGCATTGTGGAGTAGGATATGGCATACTTGCCGGATCCGCACGGGGTCACAGGTGCAGAGGGGTATCTCTGTTTCGGGCAGCCGTACGGCGAGGTGATGGCCGCTTTCCGCCGTGAGCGGAAGGAAACTTTCATAAGTTTCCAGTAAAAGTGTCTGCAAATCGGTCGTTTCCATTTGTAAGGGCAGGCTGTGGCTGTCTGCCCTCGATAATGTCAGGAGCTGTTCCAGCATGGAGGACATCTGTTCCCCTTCTCTTGCGATGACCTGGAAAAAAGTCTTTTGCTGCGTCGCCGGAGCCTTTTCACAGGCGGAAGCGCTGGACAGAATAACGGCAAGGGGCGTGCGTAATTCATGGGAAACACCGGAAATGAAGCGGTTTTGGCTTTCCTGTGAATCCAAAAGCGGCCGCAGAAGGTACCCGGTGAAATGCCAGCAGAAAAACGTTAAAATACATTCGGAACCGGTAAACAGTAAAAGGTAAAGAAGAAGACTGTTTCCCAGGCGGGCATAAAGCGGTTCCAGGGACTGGATAAAATATATCCGTAAAACGCTGTTGTTTTTGGGGATCTGTTTATGGTAAAGGAGAATTTCCGGCAGGATGCCATGGCTGCCGATGAAGGCATCCGGATTTCCGGCAGCGCGGCGCAGGGAACGTCCGCCGGACGTTACGGGCAGATAATTGCCGTAAATCTGCAGGATACGGTTGGCATGATCATTGTTGTGGAAAAGTTCCCTGCCGTTGTCCCACAGGTAAATGCGGAATCCGCAGGCTTCCTCTTTGGCGGTCAGCCATTGGGAGGTAAGAATGTTCTGTTCCCGGATGGATTCCAAAACCGTATAAGACTGACCGGTAAAAGAGGAAAGCTGAAGGGAAAACTGCTGCCTGGCGGACAGGTAAAAGCTGACGCAGAGCAGGGCAGTGAGCAGAGCGGAAGTGACAAATGTAAATAAAGTGGTAAGCCGAAGCCGTACGTTCCGGTACATGGGAAGGTTCCTTTCTGTTCCTTAATTCTTATTTCCGTAATTCCATATCAGATTCCCTGTCAATTGCATTAACCGGTAAACGGAGGAAGACCGTCATGGTATTCCAGCCGGTATCCTATCCCCCGCCTGTTGAGGATGCGGACGCCGCTTTCCAGTGTTTTTAAGCGTTTCCGCAGAAAATATATATAATTATCCAAATTGCTGTCCTCTACGGAAGTGTCCAGCCCCCAAATCTTGTGGAGCAGGACCGTGCGGTTTGCTGTTTTTTCTCCGGTCCGCAGAAGCAGCCCCATGAGTTCGCTTTCCGTTTGGGAGAGGGAACAGTTTTTATCTTTGCAGGACAACCTGTTTTCCGCCGGATCCAGGGAAAGGTCGCCAAAAGACAGTCTGGCTTCGCGGAAAGCATTCCTGCGCCGGAACAGCGATGTGATTCTGGCAGACAGCTCCGAATAGGCAAAGGGTTTGACCAGATAATCGTCCGCGCCCGTATTTAAGCCGTTTACCCTGTCGTCGATTTCACCGAGGGCGGAAAGGATGATGACGGGGGTCAGGTTGCCTTCGGCGCGCATGGATTTCAGGATATGGATGCCGTCTTTTTCCGGCAGCATACAATCCAGTAAAATAAGGTCATAAATTCCCTGACGGATATAAAGTTCCGCTTCCCTGCCGTTATGACAGCAGTCCGTGCGGTGCCCGTCCTGCCCAAGCCGGCAGGACAGTGCGCGGCACAGGTCTTTGTCGTCTTCGATGAGTAAGATGTTCATGTATTTCTCCATGGAATCAACTGAAAACAGTGAAAATCAATTTTTGGAAATATGGTGTATGATAAAAACAGTATATCATAGAAAAACTCAAAATAGCTTCTAAAAATATGGAAGAAATTTAGAAGTTATTTCGAGTTTTTATTTTTTATAATTAGAGCAAACATAATATTTTTCAGGTGTGTTTCGGGGAAATGCACTGGGGAAGACGGCAAAACGGGGAGGGGCGGAAAATGGAAACGGAAACAGAAACAATGTGTAAAACAAGCGGATTATTCCGGAAAAGGCAGTATCGGTACATACTGCCTGCAGTCTTGCTGATTTTGGTTTTGTCCGGCTGCGGAAGCAGGGAAGAAGCACCGATGGGAAGGTATGCGGACCGGGACGTACAGATGGCAGACGGCGGATATACCTATATGCATCCGTTGGCAGACGGCGGTTATTACTTATTTGGGGAGGATGCGGATTTGACCCTTGTGGATGCGGAAGGTACGGTGGGAACGGAAGTTTGGAATTGGGAGCAGAATGCAAATATTAAAATGAAGATTGCCGTTGCCGTCTCGGACGAAGGGGAAGTTTTTTTCAGTTACCGTCCGAAAATTACTACCGAGGAAGAATATGAGGCGCTTGGCGGGGACCGGGAGATATGGTATTTGTATTATTATGTGGATAAAGAAGGCAGTCGGCGTTCCTTGGAGCTTTATGGTAAGGATTACCGGAAAGGAATCAATTTGGAATATTTTGCTTTTTCGCCGGAAAATCATCTGTATGCGGCATCGGATTCCTGTGTATACCGTATTGATGTGGAGAGCGGGGAAGCGGTAAGCCTGTTTGAAACGGAAGGAATGGTGGAGGAGTTTGCCTTTTTGGGTAATACCATGGTTGCAATAGATGATAGGAAAGCCTACCTTTATGATATGGCAGGGAACCGGCTCCTGGATGGGAACAGTGTCATTGATGAATTTGTTTCCACCCATCAAAGCGGCAGGATTGCCCTTGCCGCAAAGGACGGTATTTTATATTTTGCCTGCCGCACGGGACTTTACCGGTATCTGTGGGACGGAGCGGTCATGGAACAGATCGCGGACGGACGGCTGGTTGCCCTCGGGGACGGACAGCATTCGCCGCAGGCGCTTCAAGCGCTGGAAAACGGGGAATTCCGTGTGTATTTCGGCGGAAACCGTATGACGGAGATGTATTATGACGAAACGCTTCCGGCAAGGCCGGAAAAGGAACTGGTGATTTTCAGTTTGGAGGAAAACGGATACATCCGTTATGCGGGACAGCTTTTCCAAAAGGAACACCCGGATGTCCTTGTGAGATATGAAACGGGTATGGATGGCGACAATGCGGTCAGCAAAGAAGATGCGCTGAAAAATCTGAATACAAGGCTGTTAGCCGGTGAACCGCCGGATATTATCATATTGGATGGCATGGATATGGAGCAGTATGCCAAAAAAGGAATCCTGAAAGAACTGGATGGTTTTCTTGCCCCTTATTTGGAAGAAGGTATTCTGTACCAAAAAATCGTGGAAGGAATGCGGACCGGGGAGGGCGGGAAATTATACGGCATTCCCATGTCCGTAGACCTTCCGTTTTGGCTGAGTGAAAAGCAGTATTTGGACGGGGAAAACGGGCTTGCGGATCTTGTGGAGGGAATGGAGCGGGCGAGGGCAGATCACCCGGAAGGACCGCTTTTGTTCACACCGTGCGGGAGGGATTTGCTGAATCAGATGATTCCGGTGTGCCTTCCTGCCTGGACGGGGGAGGACGGCAGCCTGGAGACCGGAAAGATTGAGGAATTTTACCAGGCGGCACTGACGCTTTGGGAACTGGACTGCGCCGGATTACCGGGGGATGAAAGGGAGAAGTGGCAGGAGAATATCCGGCAGATCTATAATCCGACAGAGCAGGATATGTCAGGCATTGAGGGAGGACAGTATGTTGACAATTGGGGAATCGGCGAGACCTGGGCGCAGTTTGGAATTTTGGACAACATAGTATTCGGGATGTCGTTCATGCATATGAAGATGTTTGCCATCCATGAGGCAGGGGGGAAACCGGGAGCGGCGGATGAGGTGATTTACGGGACTTTTAACGGACAGGCGCAGCGGGTTTTCCGTGCAGCTACGGTAACGGGAATCTGCAGCCAGGCAGCGCAGCCGGAATTGGCAGAGGATTTCATGGAATTGCTGTTGTCGGAAAAAATGATGAATAAGTGGTGGCTGCGGGGTAAATTAAGCGGCGGTATTCCAATCCGGAGGGAATCCGTGGAAAAGATATTGGATATCAATAACCATGAATTTGCTGAGATGACAGGGTTGGATGAAAAGAATACAGGTTTTTTACATGATGAAAACTGTTGGCCGTCAGAGGAAGAAAAGCAATGGCTCTACGGGCTCATGGAAGACGCTTCCTGCTGTTATCGTTCCGGCTCCATGTTGGAAGAAACCGTAAAGGAGATTGGACTGCAGGTTTTGGACGGGGAAATTACGCCAAAGGAAGGGGCGGATATGGTTGCGGGGAAAATGGCGATTGAAATGGAAGAATAGGAGGCTTTTATTTTTGGCGCCGGGGTTTTTTGGGGTACTCCTGTTTTACCTGCTTCCTTTTGCGGAAACAGTACGGCGTTCCTTTTTCCAGTCAGGCAGCGGGTCTTTTGCGGGGATGGCAAATTACCGTGCCGTCCTGCATAACGCCGCATTTTGGAGGGCTGTCCGCAATACGGCAGCTTATGCTGCGGCAGGGGTGCCGCTCTTAATGGTTGTCAGTTTGGCTTTGGCGCTTTTGGTACGCAGGCTGTCCGCAAGGCGGAAACTGGTGTCTGCCCTGTTGGTGCCGACGGCGGTTCCGGCTGCAGTGATGGTTTTGGTTCTGCGTATTTTGGCGGATAAGCATGGGCTGTGGAACGGGATGCTTGCCGCGGTACCGGAGCGGTTTGCAGGGCTGTCTGTATTTACCGGGGCGGATTATCTGCATTCGGATTTGGCATTGGCAGTGGTGACAGGGAGTTTTCTTTGGAAAAATACGGGCTATATGATGATCTTATGGCTGGCAGGGCTTGCCGGACTGCCGAAAGAGGTGGATGAAGCGGCAGCAGTGGACGGGGCGGGCAGATGGCAGCGGTGGCATTATGTGACAAGACCGCAGCTTGCCGGAAGTTTTTTTACGATCGGGATGCTGTCCGTTCTTCAGATTTTTAAGAGTTACCGGGAGATATGGATGGTTGCCGGCAGCTATCCGCAGGAAAATATTTATTTCCTCCAGCATTTGCTGCAGAATTGGTATCTAAAGCTGGAATTTGACCAAATGGCAGCGCTGACGGTGCTGCTGTCGGCAACGCTTTTGGTTTTATGCCTTATTTTGCAAAAAAGGCTGGAATCGGACTTATAATGGCGGCGGAGGGATGCGTAACGGAAAAACGGATAAAAAGATCAGAAAAAAGAAAAACGGAAAAAGCAAAACGGTGCGCGGTCAAGTGGGCTGCGGGAGGCGTCTGCTTTTTAGCGGCGGCACTGGTCTGCCTGCCGTTATTCCTGATACCGGCAGGGGCGGTTATGGATGATATGGAGCTGCGGCAGATGCTTTCCCCCATCATGGATGGAAGCGGCGGTTATGCCAAATGGCATCTGATTCCTTTGTATCCTACCATGGAACATTATTACAGGCTGCTTGTGGGTTCCCCGGAATTTTACCGGTTGTTTTGGAATACGGCAGGCATGACTGCGGCGGTTTTGGCAGGGCAGCTTTTGGTCGGGCTGCCTTCGGCATGGGCGTTTGCGGTATTCCGTTTCCGGGGCAGGGATGTTTTGTTCGGATTGTATGTGGTATTGATGCTTTTGCCTTTTCAGGTGATGCTATTGCCGCAGTATCTGGTATTGCAGAAAATGGGGTTATACGGGAAAACTGCTTCTGTTATTCTGCCCGCCGTATTTTCCGCGTTTCCGGTGTTTCTCATGTACCGCGGATTTACGCAGGTCGAAAGGGATGTATTGGAGGCTGCCCGGTTGGACGGGGCGGGGGAAATGCAGGTATTTCTTTTTGTCGGTATGCCGCTTGGCAGGACGGGGATTCAGGCGGCAATGGTTTTGGGTTTTTTGGAATACTGGAATTTGGTGGAACAGCCCATGGCATTTTTGGAGGAGCAGAAAGACTGGCCCCTGTCTTTGTATCTGCCCCGGCTTACGGTGGAACAGGCGGGATTTGCATTTGCCGCATCCGTTGTGGTATTGATTCCGGCTTTGTTTGTTTTTGCGCTGGGGCAGGATGCGTTGGAAAAAGGAATTATTTATTCCGTTTCCATGGTTCCGTGGGATGGGGAAAAAGGATAGGGTATGGTATGGGTAGAAAGAAAAGACTCGGAATGGGATTTGGGATTTTCATGGCGGGAATGCTGGTTATGACATTTGTGTCAAGAGTCATCTATGTCAGTCAGATGCCGAGGGTGAAATGGAGTTATTTTTCCGCAGCGTCCATACAGAATACGTTCTTGTCCGAGGGAACCCTGGAAGCGGTGAATGCGCAGGCGGTGACCGGTATGGAGGGATTATTGGTAAAAAAGGTCTGTGTGGCAGCAGGGGAACGGATAGAAGCGGGTACGGTCCTTTACGAAGTGGATTTGGAGGATTTGGAGATGCAGCTTAGCCTGCTGGAAGCGGAAGAACGGGTGTGGCAGGCGCAGGTACAGGCGGAAAAGAAGGAAGCGGCAACGGAGGCAGCCCGTGCGGCAGAGGATTATGAAAGTACGGCGGCGGAATTGGAGAGGAAGATTGCGGAAGAAATGATTTTGCTGGAACAGGCGCAAGAAGACATGGATACGCATATGTTCCGGATACCGCAGGAGGACGCGCCGGATGAGGTATGGATTGCGTGGGCGGATGAGAGGACGCGGATAGACCGGGAAATAAAGGAAAGGCAACGGGCAATCGAAGAAACCGGACAGGAGAAAGAGAAGGTTTTGCGGGAGGCGGCAAGAAGCATGGAGGATGCACGGAATGTGCAGAATCAGGTGGAAGGCGCTTATAGTGCCGGTTTTTCTTCCATAGGACAGGTGCAGGAAAGGGAGCATAAGATTGTGGTGTGGAAAGAGCTTGCGGAGAGGGACGGCAGGGTAGCGGCAGGGCAGGAAGGATTCGTGCTGGAGGTGATGATACAGGCGGGGACACGGATGGGGGAAGGCGCGGTGATGCGTTATGCGGATGCGCAGGGCAGTTTGGTCTTCCGCACCGTGATACCGCAGGAAAATAAGTCCATGGTGCATACGGGGGACCGGGTACATCTGAGTTTTCCCGGCAGCCCGGAGGAAGCGGATGAGGAAATCGATTCCATTATACAGGAAAACGGCGGTTATACGGTAACGGTATGGCTGGAAGCGGGTGTGGCGCAGGGGAGGACGGAAGGCGTAATGGAGGTAGTCTCCACATCGGAGATTTATGATTTCGTGATTCCGAAACGGGCGCTGCATCATGACGGGGATATGTATTACATTTACGTGCTGGAGGAAAAGAACGGAATACTCGGAACGGAACTGTGTGTCAGGCGGCTTCCGGTGCGGTTGCTGGACGGGAATGAAGATAAGGCGGCAGTGACGGACGATTTATTGGAAAGCGGCATGAAAGTGGTGGTGGAGAGCGACAGGGAATTGGGGAACGGTATGGCGGTTATGATACAGTAAAAATATTGACAGTAAAAAAATACAGGATATGACAAATAGGCAGAAAATTGTTTCTTACCTCTTTTCTTGTTTGCCAAATTGTGATAAAATTAACATATTGCATGGTGCCGGGGATGGGGACGGTTTACCCCGGCCAGCAACGAGGAATGTGAGAGAGGTAATCAATTAGGAGGTGCATTATGGCAAAAGAAATGATTGCAATGCTTCTTGCCGGCGGACAGGGTTCCCGCCTGTATGCTTTGACAGAGAAACTTGCAAAACCGGCAGTTCCGTTTGGCGGGAAATACCGTATTATTGACTTTCCGCTGTCCAACTGCGTAAATTCAGGGATTGATACGGTTGGAATCCTGACGCAGTACCAGCCGTTAGTATTGAACGAGTACATAGGCAACGGCCAGCCGTGGGATTTGGACCGTCTGTATGGGGGCGTACATGTTCTGCCGCCTTATCAGAAGGCGAGCGGGTCGGACTGGTATAAGGGAACGGCAAACGCGATTTACCAGAATATTTCATTTATTGAGAGATATGACCCGAAATATGTCATTATTCTTTCGGGGGACCAGATTTGCAAGCAGGATTACAGTGATTTCCTGAAATTCCACAAGGAGAAAGATGCGGAATTCAGCGTTGCGGTCATGGAAGTTCCTTGGGAGGAGGCTTCCCGTTTCGGTCTGATGGTGGCAGATGAAAATGACAAGATTACGGAATTCCAGGAGAAACCGAAGGAACCGAAGTCGAATCTGGCTTCCATGGGTATCTATATTTTCAATTGGGATATCCTGAGAAAATACCTGGAAGAAGACGAAGCGGATCCCAATTCCGAAAACGACTTTGGAAATAACATTATCCCGAACCTGCTCAGGGATCAGCGCAGGATGTATGCATACCATTTCAACGGGTACTGGAAGGACGTGGGAACCATTTCCTCCCTGTGGGAAGCGAATATGGAGGTGCTGGATCCGGAGCACAGCGGTATTAACCTGTTTGATGAACACTGGAAAATATACAGCCGTAACAGCGGTATGACCGGACATAAGATCAGCGCGGGCGCGACGGTGGAAAATTCCATGATTACCGACGGGTGCCGGATTAAGGGTGCGGTGAAGCATTCCATCCTGTTTGCAGGCGTCCGGGTGGAAAAAGGAGCGGTCATCGAGGATGCGGTTATCATGGGCGGAACCGTCGTTAAAGCGGGAGCCGTGGTAAAACACTGTATCGTGGCGGAAAACGTTACCATCGGTGAGAACGCGGTAGTAGGCGCAATGCCCACCGACGAGGAAAAGGGTGTGGCAACCATCGGCGATGGCATTACCATCGGCGACAATGCGAAGATTGGCCCCAATGCCATGGTGAATAATAATGTGGAAGGCGGTGGAGAACAATGGTAAATTCAAACACGAGTGCACTTGGTATTATATTCCCTAACAGTTATGATGCGCTGGTTCCGGAACTGGTGAATGTGCGTTTGATGGCGTCCATTCCGTTCTGTGCGCGTTACCGTCTCATAGATTTTATCTTATCCAGTATGGCAAACTGCGGCATCGACAACGTGTCCGTGATGGTAAACAACAATTACCATTCCCTGATGGACCATTTGGATTCCGGCCGTGAGTGGGATTTGGTACGCAAAAACGGCGGCCTGCATATTTTTCCTCCATATGTGGAGAAAACTTCCAAGCCTTTTGTCGGGCGTGTGGGCGCTTTGGCGGGTATCCTGGATTTCCTGAGGGACCAGAAGGAAAAATACGTGGTAATGGCGGATACAAACGTCGTGGTGAACTTCGATTTTAATAAGATGCTTAAGGCACACATGGAGAGCGGCGCGGATGTTACCGTTGTTTACAATGAGCAGGAACTGCCGGAGAGCTTTTTGAAATCCACGGCGAACGATAAGGGATTTTATTATACCTTTAATCTGGAAAACGGAAGGGTAACGAGGATGTTTGTAAATCCCAGGGAATCCGGCGTACAGAACTTTTCCATGAATATCTTCATGGTGGACCGTGAACTGCTGATTGATTTGGTCAATACGGCGTTCGTCCATGGAATGGAGTATTTTGAGCGGGATGTACTCATGCCCAGACTGAACAAACTGAACGTGCAGGCTTATAAATATGAAGGCTATGCGGCGCGTATCTGTGATATGAAGACGTATTATGACGAAAATATGAAGCTGTTGGATGATTATAATTTGGATGCCCTTTTTGCAGGGGCACCGATTTATACGAAAATCCGTGACGATAACCCCACAAGGTATATTGACGGTGCGAAAGTCCAGAATGTCATGGCGGCTGACGGCTGTATCATTGAGGGTGAAGTGGAAAACAGCATCCTGTTCCGTGGCGTTAAGGTGGCGAAGGGTGCAAAAGTAAAAAATTGTATCCTGATGCAGGATACCGTGGTGGAAGCGGGAGCGGATGCCGAGTATCTGATTACCGATAAAAACGTGACGATTTCTGCGGGTAAGGAAATGAAAGGTACGGATACGTTCCCTGTTTATATCGGGAAATACCAAACGGTTTAACAGGTGGCGGAAAATGAGGCGGGAAACAGATGTTTCCCGCCTTTTAAGGAATATGCCGTTTAAGCGGCACCCGAGTAGCGGAGTGCCGGGAGGTTGCAATGTTTGGATTGGATAAAACCAGAAACGATTCTTTTTATCATCACATTTTTAAGCTGGTACTGCCTATTGTGGTGCAGAATCTGCTCAGTGCGGCGGTCAGCTCGGCGGATGTGGTGATGTTAAATTATGTGGGGCAGTCTTCCATATCTGCAGTATCGCTGGCAGCGCAGTATGCTTCGGTGCTGTTTATGGTGTTTTACGGGCTGGGTACCGGTGCGACCATGCTCTGTGCACAATATTACGGGAAAGGGGACATGCAGGCAATCCAGGTGGTGGAAGGGATTGCGCTGCGTTTTTCCCTGTTGATTTCCCTGCTGTTTTCCGGGACTGCGCTGCTGGCGCCGGAGGGAATGATGCGCATTTTTACCAATGACCGGGAACTGGTCGCCATAGGGGCTTCCTATCTGCGCTGTATGAGCGTATGCTATTTGTGCTGGGGAATTACGGAAGTATATCTGGCGGTGCTTAGGAGCATCGGGCGGGTGATGGTCAGTACGGCGATGAATGTGCTGGCTTTTTCCCTGAATGTCGTGTTAAATGCGGTATTTATTTTCGGGCTGTTCGGCGCGCCGAAGCTGGGGGCAACAGGGGTTGCCATAGCCACTTCCCTTTCAAGGTTTATAGAATTACTGGCGTGTTTTGGAGTGTCTTTTTTCAGTAAGGATATTAAGCTGGACTTCCGGTATTTATTTTCCAAAAACAAAGTGCTGTTTGGGGATTTTGTCAGGCTGTCGCTGCCGGCTCTCGGAAACGATATCAGTTGGAGCGTGGCATTCTCCATGTACTCGGTAATCCTGGGGCATCTTGGCACGGATGTGGTGGCAGCGAATTCCTTCGTAATCGTGGTGCGGAATTTCGGAACCATCCTTTGCTTCGGAATGGCGAGCGCGGGCGGTATCCTGCTGGGTAACATTATCGGCGAAAATAAATTGGAAGAAGCCAAGGAGGGGGCAAAGAAACTGATGAGACTCACCGTGGCGACGGGAGCCATTGGCGGTGTGATTATTTTGGCGGCAACGCCTTTGGTGCTCCGGTACGCTTCCCTGTCGGAACAGGCGATGCATTATTTGAAATACATGCTGCTGATTAATACCTATTATGTGATGGGCGCTGCCGTGAACACCACACTGATTGCCGGGGTATTCCGTGCGGGAGGGGACAGCCGGTTCGGTTTTATCTGTGATACCATCGATATGTGGGGGTATGCCGTTCCCCTTGGCTTTTTGGCGGCATTTGTGTTCCGGCTGCCCGTGATGTGGGTGTATTTCCTGTTATGCACCGATGAGTTCGTGAAATGGCCTTGGGTGATTAAGCATTACCGGAGCGGGAAGTGGCTGAACAATATTACACGGGATGATTTGTTTGCCGGGAAATAGGTCAGGAGTGTATATGCAACTGCAGGTTGACAGATTTCAAGGCGTGAACGGAAAGAGACTCGGCAGAAATGCCGGGCTTTTTCTGTATTCCCTTTTTCAATGTACACCTTTCCGCACAGGAAACCTTTGCCGGC
>ERZ808054.693-NODE-693-length-26718-cov-5.101272_pt1 | contig 26718 bp, 20 predicted proteins | sample MGYA00380201_ERZ808054 | MGnify/ENA primary metagenome ERZ808054 (study PRJEB31490, sample SAMN06133419) | mouse gut metagenome | isolation source: Z5_2 | host: mice | place: China: Chengdu | collected 2015-05 ...
ATATCTACATCATCAAGCACACGGAACCCCGCGATAATGCCGTCCGACACCGAATTGAAAAGTCCCAGCGGACTTCCGATCGCTACCACCTTCTGGCCTCTCACCAGCTTCTGCGGTCCCTTGTATATAGGAAGCGGGACAAGTTCCCTCTCAATCCTGATGACCGCAAGATCCAGCAGTTGATTGTATTTGATGATCTGGTCTGCCCTGTAGCATTGATCGTCATTTTCCATCCTGACTGTAAAGAAACTGCCCTCGCTCAACACATGGTTGTTGGTGAGGATATAACCCTTTCTGCCGATCATAATGCCGGAACCCGAAGCAAACTGCTCCCCTTTTTTGTCGTGAACCATGATCATCACAACCGATGACGCAAGCTGGGCAAGCTGTTCGAAGCTCATCTCTGTCCTTGCGCTGCCGCGATCCGGTATACTGTTTTGACGCCGTATGCCGTTTGGATCCGGCATGCTGTTTCGGTTCTGTATGCTGTTTCGCCCCTGCACGCCGTCGTGACTACGCGCGGCGCGCGGCGGGATCGTGACCTGCACTGGTTCTGACGCCGCCGCAGGTGTCTGCTCCAGCCGCTGGGGTGTCCGTGCCTGCGGCGGCGGAGCCGTTGTCCTGCCATGCCGCGGCGGGATCGTGACGCGCACCGGCTGCGTGCTTTCCTGTACAGGCTGTGCTTCCGGCGTTTTTTTCCTGTTCTGCCGCGGCGGAATGACTACCTTAACATTTTGATTATTTCCACTTTCCATTCCTTTATCCTCTGCATTACCCGAATGTACTATAAATTGCTATCCGCCCTTCTGTCAAAGCTGTGAAAAAGGCGCTGGACAGTAATATGAATGATTTAACTATACCACATATTCCCTTCTTTATCTACCATTTTGTAAAAATGTGTGGTATAGTGTATCTGTTTAGTTACTGTTCTGTCGTCCATTAAAGAATACTATATTAGGGAGAAACTTTTATCATGAACAATTCTTTATCATACTACAGCGTCGGCGCACTTTTGTACTGTCCTGCCAACAGGAGTTCGATCGTCGATTCCGTCACCAACAACCGGTTCGGCGCGAAGTACTCGCTCGCAATGTGCCTTGAGGACACGATCCGGGACGACTGTGTTGCCGAGGCAGAGCACATCCTGGCGGGATCACTGCAGCAGTTAGCCAGGCAGGCGCAGACCAGGGATTTTTATCTGCCAAAAATCTTTGTGCGTGTGAGAAACGCCCGCCAGATCGGAAGGCTCTACAAGGCATTTGGCGAGAGCGCGGGACTTGTCACAGGCTTTATCCTTCCCAAGTTCTCGCTGGAAAACGCAGACGGGTACATACAGGAGATCATCCGGATAAACGAGACCTCCGCCAGACCAGTGTACGCCATGCCGATCTTTGAGAGCCCGAGCATCATTGACCTGAGAAACAGATATGAGATCTTATATACATTGAAGGATAAAATGAACCGGATCGAGGACCGGATATTGAACATCCGTGTCGGCGGAAATGACCTCTGTCATGCATTTGGTTTCCGTAGGCATGACGACGAATCCATACACCAGATCCGCCCGGTCGCCAATATCTTCTCCGACATCATCACGGTCTATGGCATGGATTATGTCGTCTCCGGTCCGGTGTGGGAATACTACAACAGCAGCAACTGGGAGAAAGGGCTGTATCACGAGATCAGTGACGACAAGCTCTGCGGTTTTATTGGGAAGACCGTCATCTATCCCAGCCAGATCGCGGTCGTGAACGAGGCGTACAAGGTGTCGGAAAAGGACTATCAGGACGCCGCAGCCATCATGAACTGGGATAGGACATCGCACTCCCTGGTTGCCGGCAGCGCAGGAAAGGAGCGCATGAACGAATACAAGACACACTCCCGCTGGGCACTGCGCACCCTGTACACGGCAGAGTACTTTGGCGTAAAAAATTATTAGTCGATCAGCCGGGGCAGTTCTATATAGGAGACCGTCTTTGCGGTCCTGTCCATCGTCCAGTCCGGTTCGCGCCCGAGAAGTTTATTGAGCGCAATGTTTGGGATATTGACGCGCGCGGCAAGACAGCTCATCTGGAGTCCCCCGGACATTCTGGTGTTGACCTCGAGAAGATACGGCATGTCCTCTTTGTACTTAAACTGTATATTGCAAGGCTGCTGCAGTCCAGTCCGTTTCATGATAGTCTCTGCCATCTGCAGGATCACCGGGCTGTACTCCACCCGCTCATGCCGTACGGCACCCTTATTGCGCGGTATCGCGATCAGCCCCTTTCCCGTCTGGAGACAGTCCACACTGATCTCATTTCCGGGGAGATACGGCATCACCATCAGATCGTCAAAGCTTACAGCCCCGGCAAGTGTCTCCGTCAGCATCTCATAGGAGATCCCGCTCCCCTGATACATCCTAAGCTGCCGGAAACGGTCGACATGCTCCGCGATCTTCCTGAAGCTCATACCGCCCTCGTCCTTCACGAACTTGACACACACCTGCTCGTGATCCCCGCGCAGTTTTTTGTACGCCTGCTCAAACTGGCTGACGTTGTTGACAATATAATAATCAGGAATGTGCAGTTCCCCGCAGTCCCTGAAAAAGTCATAGGCTGCCGCCTTGTCATTCAACAGCCGGACTATCGCATGATCGTCCACCATGACCTTCACCCCGGCCTGCTCAAAGCGCGCAATGTGCTCGCTGACTGCCACCATATTGCGGCGCGGTACAAACACATTTATGCGGTGTTCGACACAAAATCCCAGACAAAAATCTATATACGCCTCACCGCTGATATCCGGCTCCTCGTACCACTCGTCACAGACCAGCTGAATGACGGAATCCTTCTGTCGGTTGCTGCCGATCACACAGACCTGCTCATCGGCGTCCTCCTTCATCAGTTCGATCAGCCTGTACGATGTGCTGAACCAGTGATTAAACCATACCCTTATCATATCCGCCCTCCCTGCAGTGTGTTCCCTGTACCAACAGTTCCTAAGATGCCTTGACGACTGTCCGTCCGCTGTCTCATAAAGTTCCTAAGATGCCTTGACGACTGTCCGTCCGCTGTCTCATAACAGTTCCTAAGATGCCTTGACGACTGTTCATCCGCTGTCTCATGTCTCCGACAGCCGCTTGATGATGCCGCAGCATTTGTAATGTTTTAACGCACCGTACTCGATCGGGACATTTTTCTCCTCGGCGAGCCTGACAATGTGGTCAAGTTCCGGGTTGTCCCTGTATCTTTCATCGATCAGCACCTTCCACGGAACGCGTCTCAAGAGCACGCGCGTCGTCTCCCCGATCCCCGGCTTGATGAGGTTGATATCACCCACACCAAATGCCGCAGCGATCTTTCGCGCCTCGTCAATACCGCGACCGCTGACTGCATTTTCATCATCAGCCTCATGCCCGGAATCCATTTCTATTGATTCCATTCCAAGCTCAAAATGACGCTCGATCGCATCGATAAACTCGTACGACAAGTCCGCGTCTGCCAGTTCCCCATAGTAGACCGCACCGTGGAAATCTTCCGCGCCTATGATATCATCCCGCAGAAACGTCCTGCTGACCAACCCGGACACCGTGCAGTTCAGGCAGGAGCTCGGGATCAGGATATCCTCGTGCGTGCCGCACAGCGCAGTCACGTTCGCGGGGTCTGCAACCACCGCAATGTCAGCGGAGACCCCCTCGTACGCCGCGATATCTTTCCGCAGTTCTTCCAGGATCGCCCCTTTCCCGATCCAGCCATCCAGGAAAAGAAGCTGCTGCGGCTGATATCGCTCGAGCAGATATCTCATGGCGTTGGCGTCGATGCCCCTGCCCTTTATGATCGAGATGGCATAATGCGGGACGTCCAGCTGGTATTTCCGGCAGATAAAATGTTTCACGAGGATTCCGATCGGGATTCCCGCCCGCGCCAGGGATACGATCACAACATCCTGCCCTCTTGCCTGTATGATTTTATCCGACAGCTTTCCCACCGCCCGCGCTGTCGGTCCGGCATACTTTTCGAGCGCTTCCCTGTATACCTCCATATACTTCTGCGTCGGCACATACTCGATCGGAAGCATCTCGCTGTAGTGCTTTCCCGACTGGATCAGCCGCTCGCGCTCCTCTGTGGGCTGCGGTTTTACCAACCCTGTGATGTCTTTTAACAACAGTGTGACATCCTCGTCCCTGTATGAACTTCTCATATGAGTCTGTCTCTTCGCCCGCGCAAAGCTCTGATTCCCGCAGTTTACAAAACGCCCCATCCGTCCACCTCCCCCAATACAGTGCACACGATCTTTCATCGCAAAATCTGCCCTAATCCAAAATGAGCCCCGCTGCTTTCTCAAAAGCTTCTATGGACTCTGCCTTTGCCGCAAGCTTGATCCATCTTCTGAGCACTTCCAGATCCGTCTGCTCCATGATCAGTTTTTCCAGTGCTGATGACGGCTCTCCGAGCTCAGCCAGAAGATCTATGATCCCTTCCGCCCTGCCAATACGCTTCTGTTCTTCCCATGCCTTACACATATCCGTCTTCCTCTCTTTCTGATTCACCGGTACTTTCAATCCGGTAAATACATTGATCGCTGATACCGCCTCATTTTCCAGACTTTTGAATCTTGGATTCCCATCCAGCGCTTCCTGCATCTTCTTCCTGTCACCGGATGCCTTTATGATCTCCAGCACTTCCCGCAATGATGTGCGCAATTTTTTCAAATCCGTTATCTCTTTGGGCACGATCAGATGCAGATGATAATCCTCCACAAATTTTAGTATATGCGGATCCGATACCGCAAACATCTCATGCAGGCTCCTCGGCGCGTCCCATCCGTCCGCTCCCCAGTACACTGTCAGCGTGATAATGGGCGTCAGCTTATCTTCTCTCCGAAATCCCGAAAGGAACTCTGCTTTCGATCCACAATTCTTGTCATCTCTGTGTTTCCGAGATGCCTCAACAACCTGCGCACCATAATTCATTCCATCATATATGAGATTCCTGACAGGCATCGCATAGTGGATATCACTCTGGTTCTCAATCCCAAGCAGCACAAATACCGTTGTCTCTGTCGCCTTGATTATAACATATTTCAATAAATCCCGCCACTTTTGTTTTTGGATCTCTTTCCGGTTCCTGCCGTACAGGGAAAGTACCTCCGTCGTGTCCCGCTCCTCCAGATCCTCTGGTCTGATCACTTGCCTGCCCTCAAACAGATAGTAATTGAAGAGATCTGCAAACCGCTCATTGTCAGATAAAAAAGCTCTCGCCACTGCGTCTTTTGCTCCCATGTATGTCCTCTTTTCGTTTTGATTTTGATCGTGTGATGGCAACTGTCGACCAAGTCATAAATACAAACATATGTTTCAAACTATTGTACGTCAACCGTTGTGCTTTGTCAAGCATTTTAGAAAATTTGTTCTGTTACATCTTTTTGTCAGGGAACTTGTTCTTATCTTTTGAGACAGATTTCCCTGCACCAACAGCAGGATCCACGCACAAATCACTTAATTCTAACACTCTTGCATTTGGCAGGTGGTTCGTACTGTATACCTATTGTTATTGAGTATGATTTTCACAAAAACACAGCTCAACTTTATTTAAAATATTTATTATAATAGAGACCTGCGTTTACCGTGTCCGCACTGCGAAAAAACCTTGTTTTTTGGGACAAACTCCTGTATAATTAACGTCAAAACGTGTTCGAAACACGCTCTCGTTACGGGCAAACCAAATTTTATGGAGGGGAAGGATCATGGATTTCAGAAAAACTTTTGACAAAATACCTGAGGATTTCGACAAATACAGACTGAGATATTGTGATGAATTATTTGAAGAATTGGCAAAAAGATGCGAATTGGGTCCCAACAAGAAAGTGCTTGAGATCGGACCGGGTACAGGGCAGGCAACAGAGCCCATATTGAAAACCGGATGCGATTACACTGCAATAGAACTCGGAGAAAATTTTACCGCTTTTATGAAAGAAAAGTTTGCGAACTATTCAAATTTTCATATCATAAACGCTGATTTCGAGAAACACGACTTTGAAAAGAATGTCTATGATCTGGTTTATTCCGCGGCGACGATCCAGTGGATTCCTGAACAGATCGCTTTTTCCAAAACATATGACATGTTAAAACCAGGCGGTTATCTAGCCATGTTCATGACACGCAGCGATGAGAACAGCCTAAACCAAGAGCTGGGGGGTGAGATCAACCAGGTATATCAAAAGTATTTTCATGTAAAACAGAAGTATACCTGCCAGATGCATTACGATAATGTGACTGATTATGGCTTTACAAATTATACTTATCAGGAATGGAAGAAGCAAAGGGAACTCGACGCGGAAGCGTATATCTCTTACATCAGCACACATTGCGCGCATATTACATTAGAGGAACCTCACCGGTCCAATTTCTATAATGGGATCCGGGACGCCTTTATGAAATGCGGAAACAAGATCACTATCATCGATACGATCCCGCTGTACTTAGTCCAGAAACCAATCTGAGTTCAGATATCGATCCATAATATAGGCTGGCGGTATGCCAGCCTATATTGTTTGTCCACAAGGTACAGGGTTAATGCACCAAAATGATCCGGTCATTTCCACACAGCTGCAGCGCGCGGATCAATGAACAGATCCCTTCCCCGATATCGCCCTTCGCATCTGTAAAAATGACAACCGTGTCATATTTCTGCAGATCATAAATATACGTCGTACGCGCGCTGTCGTACAGACTGTTGAGCTCATACCTTGTGTGCAGCGGATACTCCGCCTCCGCGCTCACCGCGATCGGACTTCTGGTCGTCGCGTGGAACCGGACATCTTTTCCCTGCGCTTCAAACCGGCTGGCAGCGTAAAGAGCCGGGTACATATACTCCTCGGTTCCGAGTACGAGCATATTCTGTACACCGCCAAAATCCACCTGACTGACAAGTTCCCGATACAGTGATCCGCAGTACGCCGCATACTCGGCGGAGTTGACGATCCGGCGGGTATCCATGTGTTTTTTTATTTTGATGTGTTCCACAGGACATCTGTGTTCCGCACAGCACACCGCTTCCGTGTGGCTTCTATTTTCTGTTATACTGCCGCTTTCTGTTATACTGCCGCTTCGCGCTGCACTGTATGTCATCGGGCAGCCTGTACTTGCCGGCTCCGCTGTGCTTTCTTCCGGCACACCTTCTGGCGAAGCCATATGCTCTGTCCGATTTGTGACATCTATGTCATTTTTATCTTTATTCCTTCCAGACTTTCCTGCGTCGCCTGTCCCCTTTTCTGCTGCACACTGTCCTGTATTCCTCATGACGCCTATGTCATTTTCAGTCTTATCTTCACCGGGCTGTTCTATCACATCTGCGCCATACTCTTCCGCGTTATCCCCGGTTTTACAAATGACACTTGTGTCATTTTTATCCGTATTTCCCTCAGGATCATCTATGACACCCATGTCATAATGTGCCGTGTGATTCCGTGGTTCATTTATGACATTTATGTCATATTTTTCCTCGTTTTTATCAGCCCGACACATGACATGCGTGTCATTTTGCAACAGATCATGAACTGGTGTCGCGTTCTCAGGTGCGATATCCTGTTTACATACGATATAACTGCCATCGCCCCTGTAAGTTTCCGCAATTTCCGTGTAAGCGGCATGATCCGTCTTCACGAGCCAGAAAAGCGCAATGTCCTGCCCGCGGTAAGTGTCCAGCGCTGTCTGATCCATTCCATTTAATATAGAAACAACGCCGAACTTGATCTTCTGCGGATATCGCTTTTTAAGAACATTGATGCCATTCAGGATCGTCTTCCCCGTCGTGACCTCATCTTCCACAAAGACAATCCGCTCCACCGCGTCGATCACACGGTCGATGTCATCCTTGACAAGCTTCTGCTCCGTCGCATGGCTGTGCTCCTCCGAAAAATAGAGATACTCGACACCGAAAATCTGCTCCCTTGTCGTCTGCATATAATCTGCGCCGAGCTCCGCCGCCACCGCCGCGCCGACCGCCGTCGCCGTCTCCGCAAATCCGATCACCAGCAGCTTTTCACGCCCGAATCTGCCCTTCACAACGTCCGCCAAAGCCCGGAACATCGCGAGCGCCTCACAGGGTTTTACCGGAATGTGCTTTCCCTGCAGTCTGTTGACTACCAGATATTTTCTTTTGTTGTTGTTTTCGCGTCTGGCGACCCGCACCAGCGAAGTCTCTGTGTACATGATCTGCTCCCTTCCTCCTGACAGCTGTTTGATTTCCATTATACCTTCTCATGACCTGTACCACAAGTATATATTACAATGAAAACCGTGCTGTGAAATCTCCCTAACCACGTTCCTTCATATACTGCAGGAATTCCGGCGTTTTTGACCAGTATCGGATGCCCCAGTTCTCAAAATTCCATTCGTCCATGTACGCATTGCACTCGAAGTCAATATAGTATAGCTCATCGTCCTGCACGACAAAATTTGTCGGGAAATAGTCTATATTGGTGTGGGCGGCGTACAGCAGGCGGCACATATCGCGCAGCTGGTCCATGTAGGTGGATTTCATCCGATCCTGCTGGATCAGCTCACAGATGGTATCTCCGTCGATATATTCTTTCAGGATGCGTTCTTTCGGGCGGTCGACATCGATCATGACAGGCATCTTGATCCCGATCTTGCGCAGGCGGTCGTAATCATTGATCTCCGCCTCGATCTTATTGCCAAACTGATAGTAATCGCAGGGTTCATGGTGGATCTGCTTGAGGACATATCTTTGCATGCCGTCACTTGCCAGATAGGAGTAACCGCCTTTGCCCTTTCCGAGCAAGCGATGTATCTCGTATTCCTTTTCATTTACAGTCATTTTTTTGTCCATACTCTTACCTCTCGATCAACATTCTGCGCTCTCTGTTTTAAGCGCGCGACAGTTCCCACAGCTTCAGGTAATGCGGGATATCTTCCTTCACAGGATGGAGCTTGAAGGGCGCGCCGCAGCAGATTCGTCTTTTTCGCCTTATTCATTTTCCGTACTTCCGCCGTGTCGGCGACAAACATGCCGCCCTTAAAACGACCGCAGGCAAACAGGCAGAACAGGAGATGGCACAGATTCCACGGTGCACTCCTTGCCTCCCTTGCCTGGCTGGAGAAATAGTCATATTCATCAATACGGTACAGCGGCATGCCAAAATGTTCCGGGTCGTCCGCCATGTCGGTATACATCTGATAAAACATCGCTCCGATCTCCCGAAATGCGTTCTCGAACGCCTCGCGGGGGAGCTCATGCAAAAAATCGGGGTGGATTTCAAAATGAACGGGTATATCTACCAGCTCATTGCGCCGTATCAATGCCCATTTGCTGACAAGATACAGATCTTTCATATAGTTTGTCCTCCTTGTCTATCATGCATCTGATCGCCGCGGGCTTGATGGAAACGATATCCGTCAACGCCGCCGAACGATGCTATCTACATTATAAACCATTCCTGACGACGTTCTTGATGCGCACTCAATACCCCTTGCTGAAATCAATCCTGTTCTTCTTCGGCTCATGATTTTGATCCCGCTTCATATTTTCGCAGAATATGTCTAAGATCCTCCTTCTTGTAAACTTGTTCTCTCCCCAGCTTATTCCTGATATATGCGGCGTCAATATCACATTTTCCATATATCTGAGCGGATGCTTTTCAGGCAAAGGTTCCGGATCCGTGACGTCGAGAACGGCGCCTCTGAGCAATCCTTTCTGGATGGCATCTGTCAGATCGTCCGTATCCACGACAAATCCGCGTCCGACATTTACGAATATGGCGCCAGCCTTCATCTTTTTGAACCGCTTTGCATCAAACATCCCCCTCGTTTCCGCAGTACCCGGAAGCGCGATGATCACCACATCCGCACGCTGCAGCTGCGCATCAACATTGTCTATTGTATATAGCTCATCAAAGGACACATGCCTGCTGCCAGGCGTACGGCAGATTCCAACCGTATATGCCCCGAAACATCTGAGTTTTCCCGCAGTTTCCTGACCAATATTTCCCGCTCCAAGGATCAGCACCCTTTTTCCCTCCAGGGTATCGTCCCCCTCCAATTGGTTCCAGCCGCCGCGCTGCAGCTGCGCACGATAGGGGAACAGATTTTTATACAACGCAAGTATTCCGGAAACAATGTACTCAGAGATCACCCCGCCATAAGCCCCCGAAGCACCAGTAAGCGTAATGTGATCCGGAAAATCCACAGCGGAAGTGTATTTGTTCGCACCCGCCCAAGTCATCTGAATCCATCTGAGATTTTTCATCAAATGGACCGTACTGTTTTCAGGCTCACCCAGTATGATCTCTATATCCGCACAATCCCCGCTTTCCAGAAGTTCCTTCTCATCGTCAAAAAACAGAACCTTATCCGCTTCTTCAACTGATGATAGAATTTGCTTTTTCTCGTATTCCAGACATTTTTTGATCACGGCAATCCTTCGCATCTTCTCTCCCTCTCCGTTCTCCAGAACTTGAAATTTCTCTTTATTTTATCATATCGAACACAGATATTCCATCATCATTTCACAAAAACACTGCATCGATCCATGTTTCTTTTCAATCCGTTCACACAGCCCGCGCATATTGTGCTATACTATGTTAGGAGCTTCTGCTCCGTATTGTTACATCCTATTGCATTCGTGCGATCCCACAGTCGGAATCAGGAGGTGCAGGATGGAAAAATGTTTGAGGAAGATACAACGGAATATCTTGTCGAAATAGTTCTATTTGAGCCGCCAACGGCGGCATGGGGGATTATCATGAACAAAAACGTATTTATCGCGCCGGGAGCACATGTCATCGGCGATGTCCATCTGGGCGAAAATGTAGGCGTCTGGTACAATGCCGTCGTCCGCGGCGACACCAGCACGATCACGATCGGGGACAACAGCAATGTACAGGACAACGCCACCATACACACCGACTCCGATTACAAAGTCCATGTGGGGAAAGGGGTCACGATCGGTCACAATGCCATCGTTCACGGATGCACTGTAGGAGACAATACTGTCATTGGCATGGGAAGTATTGTTTTGAGCGGCGCAGTGATCGGCGATAACTGCATTATCGGTGCCGGCTCGCTTGTCACTGGGAAAACGCGGATTCCCGACAACTCGCTTGCCTTTGGAAATCCTGCCAAAGTGGTGCGCACTGTCACCGAGACCGAAATCATAGCCAATCAGGAAAACGCCGCGCACTATGTACAGCTCATGAAAGAAAAGAAATGAGCATCAATATTGTGATCAAAATACAAGGAGGTTCCTATGAAAACGATCATCACGATCCAACACACGCAATCCATCCACCACACAAACGGCATGGTCGGTTCCTGGACAGACTGGGAATTGTCAGAGAAAGGACTGCAGCAGGCTGAAAAAATAGGCAGCAGACTAAAAGCTGAGCTGAATGAAAAATACGCCACACTGTATTCGTCCGACCTGATGCGCGCAAAACAAACTGCCGAAACAATTGGCAGGCACCTGGATCTCGCCCCTGTCCTCAGAAAAGAATTGCGGGAGCGCAACCTCGGAAAATGCTGCGGAAAATCTGTCCAATGGCTCCGTGAAAACATGGAACAGCAGGAAAAAACCGTCGATGACAGAATGTTTTCCGACGCCGAGAGCCGCAGAGATGAATGGGACCGGCTAAAGCCCTTTTTTGACGAGATCATCTCAAACGATGAACAGACGATCCTCATCGTGTCACACGGAGATCTGCTCAGTGTGTTCAACACCATGTTCATGGGACTTGACATCGAGTCGATGAACACATTCGAAGCATTCGGTCTCGCGGGCGGCGTCTCCTATATGTATGTCGATGACGAGGGAAAAAGATATATCAAACGGATCAGCGATATGTCCTATGTGTCCTAACACTCTTTTCTATTCATCCAGATCCGCAAAGAACCCCCGTCCTGACATCAGGTTCTGCAGTCCCCGGCAGCCCAGAATATCCGTCTCACTGTCAAAGCCGTGGTGGTCATGCATCCAGGACCGGAACGCCCACGCGCCACTGTAAAATGCCATCTCCAAAGGCTCCGTGACGGGCAGCGCGTCCTGTTCCCCGACCACCACAGGCTCCTGAGCCGCTGTCATTGCCTTCTGATATTCCTCCAGATTTTCCAGCAGCGACTTGCTCTCATCTCTGACAAACACCGGCGGTTCCTGACTGTCCATCCACCACAAGCTGTCATACAGACGCCCCTCCTTCTCGAAGGTGCCCTGCAGATCACTGTCCGTGTTGAGCAGCTGGACACTGTGGGAGAGCAGGGCATTGATCTCATCCATAAACGCCGCGATCGCCTGCGCGTCAAATCCATCATGGACGGGAGAGCCAAAGTTGATATCAAAATCAACGCGATCGCAGCGCACTGTCTTTTCTTTGTTATCTGCCAGGGTGGACAGCACATACTCATAGGTGCAGACACCCTGATACATCGTCGGGCGGTAGCACAGGAGATAGTCCTCCCCGTCCAGCGTGCACAGGAATACGCTGTTTTGCCCTGTGTGCGCAAAATAACCGTCCTTTTGGCAGACCAGTACATCTTCCTCCCAGATCTCCAGGCGCTGTCCCTGTCCGTCATCCAGATCTGTCAGGCGCACTTCCTCGGCTTTGCCATTGCGGTTGAGGTCAGGAGTGACGGATCCCGGATCGACAGTTCCGATCACGGCGCTCTCCGGCGCATTTTCCACATCTTCCGTTTCATGTCTGCCGGAGCACGCACTTGCCAATGCCATTACCGCAAACATTTCTATCAATATGCCGCAAATTTTGTTATTCATATTTTACCTCTTCATATCTTAACAGTTCCTTATCTCAAAATCCTCAATCTTCTCCAATACGATGTATTCGCAACATGATTGTTCACGCCCCGGCTTAGGAACTGTAGAAAAATAACTGACGCATCTTAACCTGTCTATTTCTCCGATTATGCATATCTAAAAGCCTCGCCGTAGCCCGCTACACCTACGTTTTTTGACAATTGCTTTAGCAATTTCACCTCGAAGAAATATCCTGCGCAAGTTGCATCGATTATTTTCCTACAGTTCCTTATTTCGTCAGCATTATAAACATTGAAGGCGGAAACAGCAGGCATTCTGGCGCATATTTTCACTACTTTAATGGGTGACCGGGCTGTAATTGCGCAACCGCTGTCTGCTTTTTTGCGCTGACCGGGTTCTTTTATCTTCTCTCCATGTGGTGTATACTTATGGTGTGTTAGAACATGTATGGAAAATCACTCCCGCCATCTGTAAAGAAAGGAGGATCAAAGGCGTATTACGTCGACTGATTTTGACGCAGATCGCGCATGGTAAATGCGACACTGCGACGTCGTTCAGCAGACGGCGGAAATGATTTTGCATACACGCTCTTAGAAACTGTCAAGAAATAACTTTTAAGGAACCATCACAAAACAACTGTAAAGGAGCATGATCCCCATGAACACGATCCTGATCGCAAGATATCTGCAATATCTTCGCAAGAGCCACCATCACACACAGGAAGAACTTGCAAAAAAGCTGGGCATAACCCGCCAGTCCGTCTCAAAGTGGGAAACCGGTGCAGCGTTCCCAGATATCGAGAGCCTGCTTGAGCTCTCCCGATTATATGGTATCACGATCAATGACATTCTCGAGCCTGCGATCCCGCCGCAGCGGATCACTGATTTTGAACAGCTCACTACCATTCCCGAAAGCGATCTGAAAAAGATATTGCAGGCAATATCGGATCCGTTTGACACGGACTGCCTTGCGATCGCCCTGATGGGTGCATCTCCCGCGGCAAACAGCCTGTGTGCCAAACTGTTTCCCGACATCGATCTCGCGGCGGCACAGCACCGTATCGGCAGGGTCAAGATAGAACACGTTCAAGAGATGCAGGCGCAGATCGTCTCCATGATCAATCTGCAGGCGGCTGAACAGGACTAATACAGTGCAGCGTATCTATTTTTGTCCTCCTCGATCCACCACTTGACCACCTCGGGCGTGCCGTCCTCCCTCCAGGTGATCAGAAACTGCGCCGTGGCGACATTATGTACGATCCCTCCCTCGCCGTTGAGATACTCCGACGCCTGCAATACCTTTTTTCCTTCATATTGCGCCACGCGCAGGTTGTAAAAACCGCGCACCTCGCCGCCTACAGGCTCCGCAGTCCCCGGAAGGCTCCACCCCTCGATATTCTGGGCACGGAAAGAAATCTTCTCGTCAAAATAGGGGCAGTAGGCAGTGTACTGGTCTGTCTCCGGCTCCTGATACACCTCGACATTGATCCCAAAATCATAGTCGACGGTAAGATCGGACGGCAGCTGCATCTGTTTTATATAATTCTCTCCATAATTTTCTCCCTCCGTCTCCCTGTCCTGCAGACGATCCGCCTCACTGCTCCGCGTGCCATTCTCACCGCCGTCCGTTTCACTGTCTTGGTTCGCTCCTTCTGCTGACGGCTTTCGGTACTTGAAAACCGCCTTGTAGGAATCCCCCACCGCGCCGCAGCCCGTTCCCTGTGCACTGAACACGATCTCCACATTTTCGTCGTTGTCAATGTCCTCCCAGAACACATCAAACCAGCCGTAATACGAGCAGTCCTCATCGGAAAAACAATAGGGCTCGTCGTCATTCATATAAAACCACAGCGCACCGGACCCGTAAAACGGCTCCTCCTGCGCGTCCATCACCATGACCAGCATATCCATCTGTCCATTGCCGTCAATGTCGTCAATCCGGAGTCCCGTGAGCGCCATCGCCCCGTCCTGAAAGAGGTTGTCCTCCGTCAAGGTCTGCACATACTTTGCGGCTTCCTCCCACTCAATGCCCTGCTCCTGCGCCTCCTCATAAAACCGCTCCACATTCTCCTGCATCTGCTGCTCAAAAAAGGCTTCTTCCGCGGTCTCCGTCGCCTGTGTGGCGGACTCTTCTTCTGTTTCCTGCACAGTCTGCTGCGCTGTATCTTCCACAGTACTACTCTCCGTCAGCCCCGCAGATGACCCCGCAGCCGGATCCGCCGCACACCCGAAAGAGACGCCCGCGCAGAATACAGTCATCCATATATATTTTATTTTTTGAATTCGTTTTTTCATGTTCCTCTATTTCCTCCTGGGTATCACCAATATGCTCCCGGAAGTATTTTAGTACTACATCAATGTTCCAACGCTCCGGGAGTATATACTCTTATTTTCGATCATTATGATGCTTGTCCACTGTCCATTTTACAGAGGAAATGCATCATGATTGTATCAAAAATGCATCAAAGTTGCATCATGATCCCATTTGAGAACTGTTATTGTACGGTTTAGGAACTGTAGAAAAATAACTGACGCATCTTGACTTGTCTATTTCTCCGATTATGCATAGCAAAAAGCCTCGCCGTAGCCCGCTACGCCTACGTTTTTTGCTATACATCCTCGAAGAAATATCCTGCGCAAGTTGCATCGGTTATTTTCCTACAGTTCCTTATGTGATGATCAGCGGCGCACTTCTTCCCACGGAATGACAAACAGATAATCCCCTGCCGCACCGCAGTCGATCGCGTACCGCTCATAATATATCCCGACTCCTTCCGGAAACAGGAAAAACTTCCCCGGATCAAATTCTTCTGCCAGCTTATTTTCCTCCCGCAGAAAAAACCAGCCGTTTTTGTCCCCTTCCAGACACTTATAGGCAGACGCCGTCAGCCTTGCGGACACCTGCTGCGCGGTCATTCCGAGCAGCTCCTCCAGCGAAACCACCTCTCCAGTCTCCCTGTCAAACGTTACCGGATCCTGCGTTGTCCAAGCGCGTATCCCGCCTGCATAACCACCCCTGTATTTTGCCACCGTTATATATTTCTCCCCAATATAGACATAATCATACCCCGTCATCTGACGATACGAAAAGGTGCCTGTCTCCGCGTCAAGCATATGAAAAAAGTCTTCCATATCAGTCTGCGCCTCCTGATAGGCGCGCTGGAAATACTGGTTTATCTTTTTGTAACCTGAAATCCTGCTGTTAAACTGCGGGAGTCCTATCTTATACGTACCGCGTCCCTCCCCGTTTTGCCCCACAGCATGATCGGTCTCATACGCCAAGTCATCTGCCAGGTATGTCTCATATCCCTCCGTGCTCTCCAGCACGGACATAACGCTGTTCAGATCACCGTACTCGATATTTCTGGCGGTCAGCGTTCCGGGTATCTGGTCCGGATCCTCCCATCTCTCCGCTCTCCTGTCATCTGTCAGCCGAAACCATTGACACCCCTCCTCCGCAGCGACATACTGCCGGAAAAAGATGCCATTTCCAGTTGCAAACAGATCCGACATCGCCCACGCATCCGAGTCTTCGCGTGAAAATTCATACTGGTGAACGATATCACCACCTCCACGATCACAGTTGGTCCGCCTGATCATCATATACTGCATGTCATCCGTCTCCTGTGCGCACAGCGAATAAAAGTTTCCGTTATAGATGCAGCAATCAATGAAATCAGGAACCAGAAACGAACGTGTCTCACCATTCTGCAAGGAAATCTGAGAGATCTTCACCCCCTCATCATCCCAGTCCCCGACGCCAAAGATCTCGCCTCCATACACTAAAATATTTCCTGTACACTTGATCTCACATAACGCGCTCTCATTCTGCCCGTCAAGATCCATCCGGCTGACGATCGTACTATCTTTTTCCCATCTGCAGCAGTAGATCTCGCCCGTGTAACGCACATCATGAGAACGACCATCGTACAACACAAACTGCCGCACGTCCGCGGCGATCAACACTCTATCTGAACCATCCTTTTTCATGCGGTACAAAAAATCATCTTCGAACTCCGACGGTTCTTCCGTCACCAGCTTCCGCGTGTCATACTCCGCATGGTATGTATCACAAAAGTACACATATTCCGCACTGATCTGCATCCGGTTTCCCTTATTACACAGTCTGGTCAGACCCGAGCCGTCCGTTTTCACCCGATAGATTCCATATCCGTCCGTCTGGTTGATAAAAAAGACTTCGTCATCCTGCACGCAGACGCTTCCCGCATGCGCCTGCACCAGACACTGCGGCTCGCTGCCGTCCTCCCTGACCCGATACAGATAATAGTGATCCATCTGGCTGACATAATAGAAATAACCGCCTGCGTAACAGATCCTGCTCTCCCGCCAGTTCGCCCATGTATCGCCATACGCCTCCACCCACCATTTAAGCACCTGCGGCGTGCCGTCCCTGTCCCATGTGATCAGAAATCGTGCCTCTGCGACACCGTGCGGGACACCGCCTTCCCCGCACAGATACTCTGATGCCTGCAGAACCTTTTTCCCCTCGTATTCTGCCACGCGCAGATCATAAAATCCGCCCACATTGCAGCCTGCCTGACGCACTGCATCGGGCAGATCCCATCCCTCGGTGTTCTCCGCGCGGAAAGAAACCTGTTCATCCAGACGGGCACAGCGGGCACTATAGCTGTCTGCCTCCGGTTCCTGAAACACATACACATCCAGCCTATATTCCCCAGACGCCTCATCATCGTGATCAGATGGCAGCTGCATCCGCTCGATCGAATGATCCCTGTACTTAAAAACCGCCTTGTAGTGATCCCCTGTCCCACCACAGCCTGTTCCCTGCGCACAGAAGGTGATCTCCACATGACCGTCATCGTCAAGATCTGCCCAGAATGAACTATACCACCCAAAATAGGGGCACTCCTCCTCATAAAAACAATACGGCTCATCCTCGTTCATATAAAACCAAAGACCGCCCGTACCGTAAAGAAACTTTTCCTGTACGTCCTGCACCACGACCAGCATATCTGTCTGACCATTGCCATCTATATCAGCGATCCGAAGACCTGTTAACTCCATCACACCATCCCGAAAAATATTGTCATCCATCAAAACCTGCAGACATGCCCTCGCTTCCTGCTGACTGATCCCCTGCTTCCCAGCCTCCTCATAAAATTTCTCCTGGTTCTTCCTAATCTGATCCTCCGGATCGTACTCTTCCTTCTCTGGCGCTACCCCTCCGCTCTCCTGCGATGCCCCCGCAAAGGCAGACTCCCCTGTCTCTTCCTGTCCTTCTTCCGCCAGGGCACTCTGCGCTGTCCCCGACTGTCCTTCTTCCGTCAGGACGCCCTGTGCTTCCTGTCCTTTCATGGACTCCTCTGATTTCTGACGCGCTGCACAACCAGAGAGTACTCCCACGCATAACAACATCAGAGAAACCATTTTGGCTTTCCGAACCATTCCGCTCATCCTCGTCTCCTCCCACACAAGAAACAATACCTGCACTTCCTGCGGCTGCAACTGCCTCAGAAACTGTGCAGAAATCGAATACTGTTGCAAAAAAATACTCCCGCAGGCGCTCCTGTTTCGGTGCCGCACCGTCACCAAGAGCCTCCGGGAGTATCGCTGTATTTATTTTATACCGGAAATACATCAGGATTGTATCAGAATTGCATCAAAGTTGCATCAAGATCTCGAATATAATCTAAAACGTTGACAAGTTTATGAAAGAAGAAAAGAAGATTTTAATTCTATGATTCTTATCCAATATCATAATCATTCCTCGTTTTCCATAGTCATATCAAATATCGTCTCTTCAATAACCTTCACACACTCATCGGTATGCTTCTTAATGTCTGCCCCCCAAAAACGAATCACCGTCCAACCTTCGTACAATAATCTCTTGTTTACCTTATCGTCCCTCTCCCTATTTCTGGATATCTTGCTAATCCAAAACTCACTGTTACTTCCTCTTTCGAGTCTGGGCTTTAGCACCTCCCAATCCTTGCCATGAAAAAACTCCCCATCACAAAAAATGGCAATATTGAACTTAGTCAATACAATGTCCGGTGATCCTGGCAATGACTTTACATTTTTGCGATAACGATACCCTCTATGCCATAGTTCCTTTCTTAACAAAACCTCGATTTTGGTATCTTCACTTTTAATATTCTTCATGCTTTTATGCCGCTGTTCTTTCGTCAATACATCTGCCATAAAACCACCCCGTTTATTTTATAAACAAACTGCAGCTGTCATAAAATGCCGTCTTCCCTATCTTGTACTTTTCACAATAAAATGCTTGATGCAACTCTTAAATACACATCCACAAAGTATCATCCTGGTACCATTACTTTGTATTCACAATTTTGGCATATTCATACAGACGTTTCAACAAATCGCCATTTGTCCCATGTACCACGGAGCAAGCAACCTGCGAAAAGCCTTCATATGTGCTAAATCCCAAAAGATAGACAGCCATTGCCATTGAAAGATTACTGTCCGCTCCCTCAATCTGATTTGCCAATTGTCTCAGTTCTTCCAAAACCGTGTCATTCGGAACCTTAACCCCATTCCCACCTTCCGCAATTACATTTTCAATCACCTGGGGCAACACCATGCACATTTGGTATAATGCATCTTCCTTTCCAGTGACAAGTGAATAAAACTGATCAAGACTTACCCTGCGAATTTTTTTATGAGAAACACTTTTTCCATCCACTGTTGTTGACCACTTTATGTTTTGCGATTTTTTCGCGATAGCCTCGACCAGAAAACATGCGCAGTCATCATCAGCAAGCAGTTGACTTTGCATCTTTATATATGTCTTGCCTGCAGCCGATGAATTCATCGTATTATGCTTATTTTTCATTTCTACATATACTGTGTGAACCCTATCACCATCTGGAAGCTCAATACCCGATTCTTTTTGAAAGATAACATCCCAACCACCCTCTTTTCCATTATCTGGCACCCGGCATCCATCTATGTACTGAAAAATCCTCTGATGAAAATAACCAATATCATTATTGTTGGATTTGTCTCGCTGCCTAAAAATCTCACTACTGACAATTTCTTCCCATGTAGACCGATATACGGTTTTATCAAAAATCATCTTAATCGGATCAATTATATTCTTGTTGAATCGTATAATATCAAATGATTCAAGTTTCTCTCCATATTTTTCGATCGTAGCCTTAACATGTTCCGTAAAGTCTTTTTCTGATATAAATTCCAAATTCCAATCCATTTTATGACTCTCCTCATCCAATGCCGCACGAATACATTTTGCAACTTCATAAGCCAAATTCACCGGCACAGCATTTCCTACCTGCTTATATTGCGACATTACATTTCCACAAAATTCCCACTCATCCGGAAAACTTTGACAACGGGCATTTTCTCTTACTGTAAATGGTCTTGCTTCCGCCGGGTGGCAGCGTTCTGTCTGCTTTTGTGACGGAGATGTCAATACTGTAAGTGATGGTTCGTCAAAACTTAACCGTCTTAAAATGCCAGTTCTTCCTCCCTCCATTTCCCAACAGCTTTTCATATACTGTTTTGCCAATACAGGATCAATGTCCCTCCAATACCCCCCCGGCGGTACAAGTTCAAAAAGTTTTTTCTTATTCTCACCGTAAGGAACACCAACACTCTCGGGTACATTCTGCAACACATCTCTTAGCACCAATTTGTCCTTGTGCGGTTCAGGAAATTTAAAAATAATTTTTCCCTTCAAATCTTTTCGTATGCCAATTGTTATGAGACGTTCCCGTTTCTGCGCCACACCATAATCCCATGCATTTAGCACCCTTTTTTGAATGTCATATCCAGCCTTCTCAAAAATATCCAGCATGACCTGATAAGTCTTTCCGCCTTGGTGTGTAAGCAGTCCCCTCACATTTTCAAACAAGAACATCTTTGGCTGCAATTTTTCGAGAAATACTGCATAGTGATAAAACAATGTCCCTCTGGCGTCCTCCAATCCAAGCCTCTTTCCGGCATATGAAAATGCCTGGCAGGGCGCGCCGCCGGACAAAAGATCAAGTTCTCCCTTTTTTATCCCAAAATACGCTTCCAAATCACGCCCTGAAATATTCTCAATATCATCACAAATCACATTCCATCCAGGTCGATTCTTCTCAAGTGTATCACAGGCATCCCTATTAAATTCCACCAGCGCAAGCGTATGAAAACCGGCTTTTTCGACCCCCAACGCCAAACCGCCAGCCCCAGCAAATAATTCAATTGTCGAATACATTTTTATCACCCATATTTCTATTTTGTTTCTTCTTGTCTATATTCGGCAGACTCAAGAACCCCCAGTTCTTTTTCGATATCATCCGCATCTATCCATCCTTCACGCCCCGCACGCATTTCTGACCTATTTAAATTATCCAACAATTTATATGCCATACACACACCCATAAATTCCATGTCATTGTCCCCATTTTCCTATAAACATCTTATCACTTTTTCTCATTTTTAGTCAATATGATTCGAATCTCCATTCCTGTCTGCATTTTTCAAAACACCAGCCTCTGCTGCCCGATCACCTCGATCTGGGAGCTCACGATCGTCTCCTCCTCCGCGCCGCGCAGGTGCTCGCCTCTGAGGTACTGCATGCCGCCGCGCAGGTTCGAGGCGACGAGGTTCAGCACGTAAATATTGTCAAAACGCCCATAGATCGAGTCGCCGCCAAGTCCCGAGAAGCAGATCAGCTGCGTGTTCATCTTGTCCGCCATGTCCATCAGCGGCTTGAGCAGATGCGCCGCGTTGGTCTGTGCAAAGGGATTGTCCATGACAAGCACTTTGCCCTCATTGCGGTCGGCAAAGATGTCCGTCTCGTCGCGGCGCATGTAGTACAGCAGGCTTGACAGGATCACGAACGCGGTCAGAAATCCCTCGCCGCCGGAGTTCTTTGCAGCCTGCGCCCAGGTGATCGGGTATTCGCGCTGCGCCTCGACTTTGTACAGCTTGATCTGGACATTTCCGATCCCGACGATGCTGTCGTAGAGATTTCTGGTCGTGATCCGCGTCCCGAAGTACTCCTGCGGGTTTTCGTTTTTCTCGAGGATCTCCACGCCTTTCGTTGTCAGCTCGTCCAGAAAATCACTGAGTTTTAACTGGTACATGCCCTCCTGCTCTGTCCAGTCCGGGAGCTGCAGTTTTAACATCTTGACTGCCTTCTGCCGGATCGTGATGGTCGAGTTGCTGTCGATCTGCCCCAGGTTGCGGTGCACGTCCTGACAGTACTCGCTCAAAAGCTCCGCGATCCGGTTCTTTTCCTTCTCGACGAGTGAGATATCCACCGCGAGTTTCTCCATCTGGCTGTCGTAGGACTGCAGGGTTGTGCCAAGCTGTGCCAGGATCAGGGACGCGCTGTCCGTCAGCGAGATCATGGACTCTAACGGCTTTCTGTAGTAGTCTTCCTGATAGATCTCTTTCTGTATCATTTTGTAGAGGTACGCGGAGAGCTTACTCTTCTTGCGCCCGCGCTCTTCTTTTAGATTTCTGTAATCGCGGAGCAGCCGCCCCTGGAAATCGCGGAGTTCTTTTGTGCCAAGCTGTGTGACATCCGTCTCCCACTGCGGCTCATGCCTGCACACAAAGTCCTCGTACTCTGCGAGTGTAGTCAGATTCTCACCCAGCCCTTTTAGCTTCTCCTCCGCCTTTTTGATCTCCAGATCGATCGCCTGGATCCGGAACCGGATCTGGTTGATCGCAGCCTCGAACTGAGTCGTTGTGATCTCTTCCTTTGCGAGGGGTTCCTCCGTACCGCACTTTTCAGCCATATCCTTCTTTTTCGTGTTGATGCGGCTCTGACAGACGGCGGTCTCCTTATCCTCGTCATTCCACTGCCTGTCCTTGACCTTCATTTTGTTTTTCCTGTCCTCGAGCAGGATCTCCTGATGAGTCTCTTCTTTCTCGCTGTAGATCGTCCCGATCCAGTCCTGCTCTGTCATCCCGTATTTTTTGGACAGGCGCTCGAGCTCTTTCTGCAGCTTGTTGAGATGTGCGGAGGTCTTCTGCAGCTGCTTTTCCAGATCCTGCACCTGCATGGACATCCGGGAGGTGATCGCCTCGTACCGTGCCTCCTGTTCCTGCGCGGTCCCAGGTATCTGAATGTCACTGACCACTTCTGCTTCCGATTTCGCAGTCTTTGTTGTCTTGATCTCAGCCTGTCCGTTGTCTGTATTCGGATCGTTTGTATTCAGGTTTTCTGCCTGTCCGTTGCCTGTGCGCTCTGCTTCCGCCTGTCCTCCCTCGCCCTCAACCGGCTGATACATCGCATAAACACTGTACTTGTTCCGGTATTCCAGCACTTTTCTGTCGAGCTCCGCGTGCGCGCTCTCGATGCTTTTCAGCCGTTCCCTGCCGGCTTCCAGATTCTCGCGGACAAGTTTCCTATTCTGTTCATGGCGCTCCTGTTCCTTCTGGCAGCGCTTTACGCTCGCCATGCACGCTAAGTATGCAGCGTACTCGCTGCAGAATATGTCAAAATGCTTCTCGCGCTTTTGCATTTTTTCTATTAGATGCTGTTCTTTGGCGATGTCCGCTATCAGCGCGTTGATCTGATCCTCATTTTTCTGTGCATCGCTCTTTAATGCCTGTATCGCGCCGGCTGTCTCGTCCGCTTCCGCCTTCATTTCTGACAGCCGTGTCATATTTTTGTCGTATGCCTGCTTTGTGAGCTTTTGATTTTTCAGCCGCTCCCGCTTCTCGAAGTATTCTTCGTACTCCTTTTTCCGCACTGCGGTCTGCTCTTTCTTTTGCTGGAGCTGCTTTTCCTTTTCCCGGATCAGCAGGCGCAGGGACTCCTCGTCCAGCAGCTTCTCGTTGAACCACATGTAGAAGCTGACTCCCGACAGCTCCAGCAGACCGCCCGCCTGCGCCGACAGCGTCTCCTCCAGCTGCTCCCGCGGTATGATCGGGATCGGAAAGGAGGTATAGACCTCCCTGTCGTGCCCGGCGAGGATCTTCATATCCTGTCTCGACAGGATCAGCGCGTACGGCAGAAACGGCTGTCTCCGCACGATCTCCTCATTTCGCTGCGCCGGATAACCGTTGTTCTTGAGCCAGTCCATGCCGTAGACAACATTGATGTTGAGTCGGTCAAACAGCGCCAGCGTCTCCTTGGGGAGTTCGAGCACTTTTCCCTGCGTGAGGCGTGTAAACTCCTTCAGCAGCTCGTCCTCCTCCTTCTCGAGCATGCGCTTTGCCTGCTCGCACTCGGCAAGTTTCCTGTCCGCCGCGGCGAGGATCCGCTCCATGTCCCACTGCTCTCCTGACTCGATGCCAAAATACCGCATCATGACAAGCCGCTCGGAAAGCTCCCGCTCGTACGCCGTCTGTTCCCGCTCCAGATCCGCGATCTGGAAATCCTGTCTGATGCGCTCCTGTTTCCTGTCCTCGATGTCGCGGTGCAGTGACCGCAGGCGCTCATTTGCGCTCTCGAGCTGCTTTTTGTGCGCAGTACAGCTCCTTGTCTCCTCCGCAAGCTCCTTCTGATACTGCTCTTTTTTGATATCCAGATATCCCGGCTCGTACTCCCCGACGATGTTTCTGGAGAAAGTTTCCCCAAACTCATCGTTCAATCGATCCTCGACCCGGTTGAACCCATTCTGCCTTTCCCTGTAAGTGCTGATATCCGCTATGAGCCGGACGATCGTCTCGTCAAGCCACTGCTGTTTTTCCGCAAGTTCCTGGATCCGCTGGCTTTCTTCGTGATGGGCGGACTCGTTTTGGTCAAGCTGACACTGTGTGTCCGTCACAAGCTGCCCGTAATGCGCCCCCAGCGCCCTTCCGAGCGCCCTGCGCTCAGGCTCGAGCCGGCTCTCCCCCTCACGCATCACGTTCAGGCGTTCTCTGATCAGATTCTCGTCCTGCCTTGCGTCCTCCACCTGTTCCTTCTGTTTTGCGAGCTCCATCCTGCGAAGCAGTGTCTCGATCTGCGCGATCTCCGTCTCCAGCGCATCCCGCTCCACGCCGATCATATCGCGGTTGCCCACATGAAAACGCAGCTCTTCCACAAGGTTTATGATCTCGCAGGAATACTTCTCATACTCAATCCGCGCAAGCTCCCTGCCGCACTCCGCCTTGTCCGCAAGGAGTCTGTCCCTCGCCTCGTTCTGCGTCCTCTCCATCTGCGCGAGCAGATCCCTGAACCCCGCGATGCGGTTCTCCTGCTCCTCCACCTTGTCCGTCACAAGCTTGTACTCCCCGGCTGACGCGGCGATCTCTGACGCGTCCTCCTTAAACTGGCGGATCGTGTTCCTGCGCTCGATCTTGGACTGGTTCGCCTTGTAGGAGATCACATATTTTTCGATGATATTCTGGAACTCCTTCATGCGGTCTTTCTCCTTGTTGAGCTTGCTCTCCACCGCGTCGAGAAACCACTTTTCGATCAGCCCCTTCTCGTCCTTGCAGTCGGCAAAAAGTTTCGAGAGCCCCGACTCCTCGAGATTGATCTTGCGGACAATGTTCTCCCACTCCTTGTAATAGATCTGATACTCCGCAAGCTTGTCAAAATACTGCTTTGACTGGGCGCTGTTGTTCATGTCATAGCAGTTGAATTTCACGGCATGATCCTTTTTGTACGTCTCGAAAAGCTGCCTGCACTCGCGGTAATTTTTGAGCACGATCTCCTTATTCCGCTTCTCGACCACCGGCAGATTGTAGATGTCCTGCGCGCACCGTCCCGGGTACTCACAGATAAAATTGACCATCTCAAGCGGATTGTCCGTCTCGTCCTCCGTCAGCTGGCTCCTGCGTACCATCATGCCGGCAAGGCAGTACCCCGCCCCGCGGTCGAGCTTCCACTCCACCATGATGAACGTCGGCTTGCTGGTCGTAAAATAACTGTCAAACGGTCTGTCCTTGGCGTCTCTGTAGCGCTTATGCACAAACGGGGCAGTCATCATCTGCACCAGCACGGACTTTCCGCCGCCGTTCTGCAGCGACATCAGCGTACTCCTGCCCTGCATCTGAAACGTGTCGTCGCTGATGCGCATGGTATTGTTGTTGTAATTGAGATTGATAAATCTCACCGCGTTTATTTTACTCATACTAAATCTCCCTGGATCACCTTCCGTATGCGCTGGTAATTGTTCTGGTTGAGCAGATTCCAGTCCATCAGGTTATCGAGCTTCTTCGTCGTCTTGATCATCTCGTCCTCCTGCACATACTCGACCAATCCCTGGTTCTCAAGGAATGTGAAAATGTGGTGCAGGAAACCTTCCTTTGTCGTCCTTGCCCTCGAACCGCGCTCATCGGATTTCAGCGCCTCGTACGCTTCCTGCATATTCCGGAAAGCCAGGCCGCTCTTCTCCTCCTCCTCGTCGGTGGTGTGCTCCACGCCGCTTTTTAACCGGTCCGCCACGCAGTTCTGCAGCTCGCCCACCCGGATATAGTCCCTCGACTTGGCACTCGCTCCCTGCCCGTCATAAAATTCTGACAGAAGTGTCAGTATGACAAACTGCGACAGGTAAAAATCCTTGTCCGTACCGCCGGATTTACAGAGGATCTCCTTTAGCTTTGCCTTCGAGAACCCCAGAAAGACATTCTCCTCCCTGGGGATCAGATAGATCACATCGCCGTATCGCTCGATACTGCTCTGCGCCTCGTGCCCCTGGCTCTTGACCAGAAGCTGCACCTGCTCATTCTCCACATACGCCCTGTAGAGCGTTGCCGCCTCGTCCTCCCTCAGCTCGAAATGCTCTAACAGGTAATAAAATATCTGCTGGCTGAGACGTACCTCCTCCATTTCATACGCCATACCGATCCCTCCATATCATGCGCACATATTCACTCCGTGACTGGAGCGTGTTTGAAAAATCATTCCCGCCATCTATATAACGACGCGTATGCGTCGTATTCACCACTTTGCGCGATATTTGCGTCAAATTCAGTCGACGTAGCCCGCTACGCCTCCCTCATTTGGCCAATCATCTGTAAGATGATTTAATCTCCCACAAACTGTGACG
>ERZ808054.695-NODE-695-length-26640-cov-4.799232_pt1 | contig 26640 bp, 23 predicted proteins | sample MGYA00380201_ERZ808054 | MGnify/ENA primary metagenome ERZ808054 (study PRJEB31490, sample SAMN06133419) | mouse gut metagenome | isolation source: Z5_2 | host: mice | place: China: Chengdu | collected 2015-05 ...
GGGGAATCTTATTTGGGATGCGTTTACCCCCATCTGTCCGCTACGGATTTCATGGATTTCCTGCGCACCGGGAACCGCACCCGTTATGAAGATAAACTGTTTGCCAAACGCCATGCGTTAAATGCTTTGGTTTTGGCGGAATGCGTGGAAAACAAGGGCAGGTTTTTGGACGACATCATCAACGGCATTTTTTCCGTTTGTGAGGAAAGCGCCTGGCAGCTTCCCGCGCATAACAGTTACATCCGGGATACCCCACAGCTTCCCCTGCCGGACCTGACGGACCCGGTTTTGGACCTGTTCGCCTGTGAAACCGGCTCCGTATTGGCATCCGTGCATTACCTACTGCAAAAAACGCTGGACGGCATCAGCCCTTTTATCACAAAACGCATCCGTCATGAACTGGAGCACCGCATCCTCCGCCCGTACCTTGACAGGCATTTCTGGTGGATGGGCAACGGAAAGGAGCCGATGAACAACTGGACCATCTGGTGCACACAGAATGTCCTGCTCTCCCTGTTCCTTACGGATTTCCCGGACGAAGCGGCAAAATCCGCGGTATTTCACAAAGCATGTCAAAGCGCCGACTTTTTTTTAGCGGAATACGGGCAGGACGGCTGCTGCGACGAAGGCGCGCAGTATTACCGCCATGCGGGATTATGCCTGTTTAACGTCATGGAAATACTGAATGCCGTAACGGACGGCGCTTTTGTTTCTCTGTACCGGGAAGAAAAAATTAAGAACATTGCCTCCTATATCCTAAACGTCCATATCGGGGACAAATATTACGTAAACTTTGCGGACTGCTCGCCCGTTGCCGGCAGGGCGGGGGTACGGGAATTTTTGTTTGCGGAACGCACCGGAAACGAAAGCATGATGCGTTTCGCCGCGCAGGACTTCCATGCCGGAGGAACTGACTCCCTGCTCCTTCCGTCCGAAAATAACCTTTTTTACCGGCTGCAGAACGCTTTTACCACCCGCCGGATTACACAGTACCGCACCTCCCACCCGGCACCTGCCGGGCGCCCCGACATTTTCTATCCCAGCGCCGGCGTATTCCTGGCAAGGGACGGCGCCCTTACTTTGGCGGTCAAGGCGGGGGACAACGGGGACAGCCACAACCATAATGATACGGGGAGCTTTACCGTCTATAAAAACAACCTGCCGATGTTCATTGACGTGGGCGTGGAAAGCTATACGAAGAAAACATTTTCCCCCCGGCGTTACGAGATATGGACCATGCAGTCCGCCTACCATAACCTGCCCACCGTAAACGGCTTCCAGCAAGAAGACGGAGAATGCTACGGCGCTAAGGATGTCGTCTGCCATATGGGGGATACCCTCTGCGACATCGACATGGACATCTCCGGCGCATACCCGGCGGAATCCGGCCTGACTGCCTATCGGCGCAGAGCCGCCCTTTACAAAGGAAAGGAAATCCTCATCCATGACCGTTTTTCCTTTGCGCACACCGGCGGTATGGGAGGAAACGCCGCAGGGACGGAAACGGAAACCAATCCCCCTTCCGTAATATTAAGCCTTATGACTTATGAAAAACCCCTTCCGGCTCCGTCTGCCGGCGGACTGTGCTTCCAAATCGGAACTTTGGGCACCCTCACCGCAGAAAGCGGGAGCGGCAGCCATTCCGTGCACAGCGGCAACATGGAAAATACTGCAAATACTGAAACCATTAATATTAGAATAGAAGGAATCGAAGAAATCCCTGTTACGGACCCACGCCTGAAAACCGCATGGGAACACAATATCTATCGTATTCTGCTGCGCGTAACCGGAGGAGAGGTGACACTGCGCATTTCATAATTGACCTTAATCGGACAGGGCGGGCATCTTCCCTACGCCATGCGCCCCGTGCGCCGCATAGCGGCACAGTTCCTCTGCACGGGGCTGTACTATCCGAGTAGGGAAGACTTTTCCTACTCGCCGCGCGACCTGTGCGCCGCTTTAGCGGCATGTTCCTCCGCACGGGGCTGCGCATAAAAAAGGCCGCCGGTTTTTTTCCGACAGCCGACCCTTATCCTGTTTTATTCTCGTCTCCACCCTTTAAATGGCAACTTCCATAGACTCCCCGCAAATGAAACCTTTAATCTTGTCATGAAACTCCTCCAGCTCCGCTTCGTCATCCGTATGCACCCGCAGTTCTAACACCTGGTGAAGCCCGAAACCCAATATCCCAAGTATCGACTTGGCGTCAATCACCCGTCTTTCACACTGTAAATCAACGTTAAACGGGAAATTTTCAATAGACAGTACAAACTTTTGGGCTTCTTCCATTGAATGAAACATAACTCTGACCGATTCCATATGCCCTTCTCTCCTTTCATAAAATTAATCTAAACTTTAAGGAAACAGTAAAGAAAAACTTTACTCCTGTTCTTCCATTCTATCATGGAATTTCGGAAAAACATATGGGTATTTTTACCCAAAAATCTTTAACTTTTTGTAAATATAGTATAGAGCGTGTTTGGGAATCCACGACAGACAATCTTTAGATATTCAGCAGAAGACAGGAACAGAACCCTATGACCGGTTTGCCCCTGCCGGCAGGGGCAGCACTTCACATCCCCAAATCCGCATTTCAAAGCAATCTTATTGTTTAACCCAAAGGAAAGTGGTACAATACTATTTTTCAGGAGGTGGTCCCATGATTCGTATTGCAATCTGTGATGACGAAAAAAATATGTCTGACAACATCCGGGCAATGGTATCCTCTTTTTTCCGCCGGAAAAACATGGAAGCCGTCATACTGCAGTTTTCATGCGGAAAGGAACTGTTGGATTATGACAAAAACATCGACATTTTATTCCTGGATATCCAAATGAAAGATATGGACGGCATGGAAACCGCAAGGAGACTGCGGGAACGCAGGTTTCAGGGTTTTCTTATTTTTATTACCATCCTAAAGGAAATGGTATTCCAATCTTTTGAGGTACAGGCATATGATTACCTGCTAAAACCCATTGACGGAAAACAGTTTCAAAAAACCATGGATCGCCTGCTTGCTTCCATACGGAATAACGGCGAAACCAATCTGCTAATCCAAAAAGGCTACGAAAGCAGCATTATTTCTTTTGGGGATATCATCTTTTGTGAAATTATTGACCGGAAAGTATATCTCCATTTATTATCGTCTGAGGTCATTGATTATTATGACCGTATCGAACACCTGGAAACCAAGCTGGACGGCAGATTCTTCCGGTGCCACAGAAGTTTCCTTATTAATATGCAGCATTTAAAAAGTTACAAAAGCGCAACAGCATATATGGAAGGCGGAAAAGAGATACCCGTATCGCGTCTGCGGAGCAAGGAATTCTCCCAGGTAGTTTTGCGGTATATGAAAAACAGGATATGAAATACCGGGATATCCTATATCCAGGAACAGGAGCCTATAAAATGACGGACGCTATGGATTTTTTTAATACTTATATCATGGGAAGCATTCAAATGCTTACCGGATTTTACTTCTTTACTCGATTTTTGCAGAAAAAAATAAATCTTCCCTATTATTTCCTGTTTACGTTTTTGGTGATTCTCCTCATCAAACTGATTCCCGGCGGCAGCATAGCGGAATTCCTTGCATATACCCTGCTGCTGACGGCAAGCGGAATTTTCCCATGCCGCGTCGGTTGGAAATCTTCCCTGTTATACGCCGCGCTGACAGTTGAAATCATGCAGTTAAGCTATGGGGCCGTCAATTCCCTTTTGGGTATTTTGTATCCCCTGATGTCCTCCTTTCACCGGCAAGCAGCAGGCATCGCATTGATGCTGGCGGGAAATACGGCTTTGCTGCTGGCGGCATTGTGCTGTCACATGGCATACCGGTATTTTTCCTATTATGATACGGTTTATGAAACGGTAAAGAAACAATATATGCTTATAACCTTAACGCCAATTTTAATGATATTTCTTATGGGAAGGTATATTAATTTCGTCTTCTATGGCAATACCGTTGACACAAACGGCAGCGGAATCTTTTTATACACAAAATCCAATCACTGTCTGATGTTCGGGATACAGCTTTTTGGCATGGCGAGCCTGTTCTGTATTATGTTTTCTTACAAGAAACTCTTATGGAATTTCCGTTTAAACACGGAACTTTCCCTGCTGGAGCAGGAAGAACATTCCCTGAACCGGTATGTGGAGGAAGCAAAATCCCATTATGAAAAAACAAAATCCTTCCGCCATGACATAAAAAACCACATTACCGTGGTAAAAGAACTTCTGCAAAACGGAAAATCCGTACAGGCGCTTAATTACCTTAAGGATATGGAAGAAATGACGGATGAGCTGTCTTTTCCGTACAGCACCAATCATCCGGTAGCGGATATCCTAATCGGAAATAAACTGGGCATGGCAAAAAGCATGGGCATCGATGTCCGCTGCTCCCTGTGCCTTCCTTATCCCTGCTCTGTACGGGACATCGATTTCTGCATCATTCTGTCCAACGCCCTGGACAATGCCATCCAGGCATGTAAAAACATGGATGACGATGCGCTAAAGTATATCCATGTAACGGGACGCATCCAAGGAGATTTTCTTTTACTGGAAATTGAGAACAGTTTCCGGGGAAACAGTCTGCCCCAAAAAGGAACCGGACTGTCCAATATCAACACGGTAGCGGAAAAATACCACGGCGCCGTAAGTACCATAACCCGGGGAACGTCATTCCTTCTCAGCGTACTGCTCATTTTTCCCCCCACATCCATTGATTCCCCGCAAAGATTATGATAAAATAAAACGAAGCATATACAAAAAAAATAAAACAGGAAAACCGGAAAAATCAGATGGGAAACTCGAAACGCTTGTTCATCAGGTTCAGAAATTATATAACGGCAGTCATATGTTCCGCAGGCATCGCCGCCTGCATCGGTTTCCTTCTCTACCACACCGGAATTTATTTACAGGGAAGCGCCATTTACGCACAGCTATACAAACTGGATGAAGTTATGGATTCCATGCAGCAGGGAACGCTGTTTCCGCTGTATGCCAGGCATTGGTACAACGGTTATGAGATTTTCCGTTATTCCCCGCCTGCCGCTTACCTGTGTATCGGGATGATTTCCCGCGTGTTCCGGGCGGACATACATACCAGTATCAGTATTTTTTACGGCATTACGGCATTCGTGGCACAGATGGGGTTTTTCCTCTTTGGCATCCGGCAGAAGAAAATGACGGCGGCTTTTTTGACGGGAACCGCATTCTTTTTCCTGCCTTCCACGGTTTCCGCTGCGGTATTGCAGGGCAGTTTTGACATCGTTTTGTGTATGGGTATGCTGCCGGTGCTTTTGTTTTTCGTCTACGATTTTGTCCGATGGAAAAACAGGCTTGCCATGCTGCCGTTTTCCCTATTATTCTGCCTGTTTACCTTAACCAATTATATTATGGCAATCGCGTTCGGTTTGGTGCTGTTACTTTCCCTGTTCCTGTATGCGCTTGCCGTGAAATCATGGAAATTTACTATGGCAGCAGCCGGTAATCTCCTGCTCCTTTATGCCGTAACGGGTTATTTCCTCTACCCGGCACTGTCGGGCGGGCTGCTTAACAGAAGCTATTCCCTCCAGGGCAATTGGGAGCTTCCTACCGGAATATCCTTTCTTGTCATCACCGTCCTGGGACTGCTTACCGCAAACAGGACACGCGTGGCAGGGTTTCTGCTCACCATGACAGGGATACTGCTTTCCCTGCCTTTTGCGGAGCCGGTCATGAAACTGGTGCCGTCGGTGGTATTGCAGAAAACTTATTGGTACCTGCTCATCCTTACCGTCATACTGATGGTTACGCTGCTCTGCTGGGAAAGGCTGCGTTTTGTGTTCCTCCTTCTTATGCTTGGGGTGATGGTCGGGGAAAATGTGCCGGCAATGGCTGCCCTGCGGGACGGGACTGCCGTACTGGAACAAGACCGTGAAATGGTGAAAGAATATCTTTTGGAAGAAGCGGCATCTTGCACGGACAACCGTTTAGCCTTGATGGACCAAACTACTCTTGGGGCTTTCCCTCACTGGTATTTCACCCGTCAGGGTATCGATACCATGTATGGCTGGGATTTTGAAAATGCCCTGACCGTATGGAATCAAATGTATTTAAACGAGGCATTTGCCGACGGTTTTTATGATTATATGTTTGACCGGCTGCTCTTATACGGCAATGACGTGGCAGTCGTCTTAAAAGAACTGCTGCCGGAGGAAGGCTCCTACAATACCCTGTTAGCAGCGGCTTCCCGCAACGGATACACCGTCAGGACCGAAAATGACCATGCGGTGGTCTTTAAGGCGGAAGCGGTTACCGGCAGTTACGGCATTCTCACGCGGTACAAAAATCTTGCCATCGGTGACAACGCATCTTACATCGCCTATATCTATCCGTCCTTCGGATATGGAAGAAGCAATTGTTTGGAGGATTATACGGTGGAAGAACTGCAGCGCTATCACAAGCTGTACCTTTCCGGCTTTACCTACCGCGAAAAGGAAAAAGCGGAAAACATGTTAAAGGAACTTTCCAGGAAAGGCACCGAAGTATACATTGACATGCAGCATATACCCGTAAATGCCCTGACGGGCAAAAACGAATTTATGGGAACTTACGCACAATATGTGCAGTTTACGGAAGACTTTCCCGTGCTGCAGAACGACAACGGCAACCAGTTTAAGCTGGACTTTAAAGCAGGAGGATACGGAGTATGGGATACGGTCTACGTTTCCGGCTGTGAGGAAGTCTTAAAGGAAACCGTATACGACAACAAAAGCCACCTGACCTATTTGGGAAGAAACAACGATCCAAATGTCACGTTTATGGGATTTAATCTGGTGTATTATTACCTGATTACGCATAACCAGGATTTATACCGCTTTATCAATGAAGCCATGGGGCTGTCCTCCGAAGACCTGCACCAGCCGGTCATTGTCCCTGTCACCGTAGACAGGGAACCTTCGCAGATTACGGTACATACACAGGAAGACGGGGTAAACTGCAACATTGCCTGTGTGGATACCCTGCAGCCGGACCGGATCGTTTCCACACAGGAAAACCTGTGGGTGGTCAACCAGGGGGACACCGTATTCCGCATTGCGGGCACAGGGCGAACAGAAGGCATCATCCTAACGGTATTGGGCTGTATCGCCATGGGCATTCTTTGGATTTCCATATACGTCCTTTTGGATAAAGACGGGGAAACCAATTAATTTTTTCTATACATTAAACAACCTCACGGCAGTTGCCAGGCAGCCGCGCTTGTGCGGATATATGGCTCGCTGCCCATGGGAATAAAATGGAGGAAAAGGGTATGATTAGAAAGAGTAAAAAACAATTTCTTGTGCTGCTGATGTCCGCAACGCTGATTGGTTCCAATATCAGCCTTGCATACGCGACGGAAGCAACCGATGCAAAAGCTGCCGCTGCAGACACCGCAGCGCCGTCCGATTCCGGTACGGATACTTCCGGCACGGAAAATCCGGCTCCGGAATCCACCGGAAACAATTCCGCTTCGGAAAGCTCCGGCGCGCAGCAGGCTCCTTCCACACCGGAGGCATCCACACCGGAGGCATCTGCACCGGAACCATCTGCACCGGAGTCATCCGGCGTCACTGCGCCGGCGCCGTCCACACCGTCCACCGATGCGTCCGCTCCGTCCACGGAAAACAATGCGCCAGACAACACGGTAAAGCCGGACACGGAACAAAGTACAGATACGAATAAGCCGGACGGCACGCCGGATAACGGCACTGACAGCAGTACCGATAAAAACCAGGGCACAGGCCAAACGGATCAAACGGACACAAATAGTACCGGTACAGACAAAACCGACACCGACAAGACGGAGACAGATAAACCGGATAAAACAGAAACGGACAAATCCGAAACAGAAAAACCCGACAATGCCGGAAACACCACACAGACCGGTGAAACAAACACTGCCGGCAATGCCGCGGGAACCGGCACATTAACCACCCCGGACGGTCAGGACAAAGATTCCATGGACACGGACAGCGTAACGGACAAAACCCCGGACGCCGAAGTTCCCGGTACCGACGATACAGGAACAGTGCCCGGCGCGACACCGGAAACCCCCGTAAATCCCGATACTGCGGGAACAGCCGCAGGAACCGGCACGGACGCTGCCGAAACGGAAGGGGATGTACTGCCGGACGATGCTGCCGCAGCAGAAGGAACCACGGAAGGCTCTTTTACCAATAAAAACGGGGAAGAAATCGATCCTTCCACCCTGGTCGGCGTGGATTATACAACGATTGCGGACGGCTACGACGGCGAAACCAATGTCATCAAACAGTATGCGGTATCCGATTCCCAGGAAGCAAACACCATCATGGACAGCTATTTGGACGAAAACGGCAACCTGATCATGATTATCAGCCAGGGCAGCCAGCCTGCAGAAGCCACGGCGGAAGAAGACAGAGGGCTTAGCAGCGTCTTCGGTACCAATTCCGCGCCTTCCATCGACGGAAACTTCACAGGATGGGACGATATCCCCTCCTCCTATGAATATAACTGGGACAATTCCGCCAACTGCTGGCAGTATGGCAACTGGGTCACGGACCCGGTCACGGGCGAACAGGTATGCTACAAGACGGAAGAAGGAACCTACGACAGCAATGTGCGTCACGAAATGCAGTTATATACCGACAATGAAAATGTTTATCTGAAAATTAAATATGCCACGATTTACGGCTCCCATGCCAACGGGGAGGATTTTAACTTTTATGTGGACGGGGTAGGCACCAAATACCAGATTACATGGGCGGACGGTACCCCGATTACCGGAACGAGCACAGCGGCAGGAACTTATGTGGTGGATGTCAGAAACGGGGATTCCGCTTCCTCCTATGGTATTGTGGACGGCGCCAGCGCCTATTACCACGTGACGGACAACGGCATCAACAACGAGCTGGAATTAAAAATTCCCCTGTCCGCCCTGCAGGCACAGAACGGTTCCGTGAATTTGGATAATTTCAGCATGATCCAGTTCTTCACGCCGAACCTGATGTACAATAAGATTTCGGCTGCAGGTTCCCCTACGGGAGCAGAGCCTTTTGCGGCTGCGGCATTTCTGTTCATACCTGCCAGCTATGTCTGGCTGAAAAAGAAAAACGAAAGAGAAGGGGCGTTTGCATGACGGAAAGACATGAGGCTTATTTATATCATGTAACCTTTAATGCCATGCACAATCTGGATATTAATGACCCCAGGAAAATGCATGCCCATACATTCCGTGTGGGCATGTATGTGGTTGACAGGAAAAGGGACCATCCGGTTTTCCAAAACATTGAGAAAGGCATCCGAAACTACTTTGACCGCTATCAGGGTATCCGGCTGAACGAACTCCCCACCTTCCGGGACATAGTACCCACTTTGGAAAACATCGGGAATATCTTTTACCACGAGTTAAAACCGCTGTTTGGGGAAAACGGGATGCAGCTCCTTTCCCTGGAAATCGGTGACAGCCCCATATCCGTTTACTGCATCGGGGAGCGCCTGCTGCTTGGGGATATCTCCAGTCTGACACAGGAAGGCGCCGTGGAAGGATACTGCCAGAGAGTGCGCAGCAGATATGAAAAAGTATTGGCGGGGGAAAACAAATGAACAATCCGAGTTTTGCGCTGGTTTTGGCGTTAACCATACCGTTTGCCGTCTGGATTTACATTCTGACGGTTTTTAAGAGAAGAAAGCTGGAATTTTATTATTTTCTTTTAGGCAGCATCGGCACGTTTTTATTTGCCTTCGTACTGTTAAAGGGCATCATGACGGAAATACTGACTACCATGACCTGTTTCCTGACCGGTCTTTTGGGAAATGCCCTCGGAATCTTTAAGGCATACACCACCCATTCCATACTTTTTGTGGAAAATGCAGACGGTCCCATATCCCTTTATGTGGATTTCGAGTGCGGCGGCGTCATAGAAATACTGGTATTTATTTCCCTGATTTTCTTTTTCGCCGTTTATAATTTAAAAGAAAAGATTTGCATTTCACTGGTAGGTATCGTGTGGATCATTGCCGCCAACATCATACGGCTCTTTTCCATCTGCCTGATCATTAACCAGTTTGGAAACGAATCCTATTATGTGGCACATACCATCGTCGGAAGGCTGATTTTCTACGCACTTTCGATCATCCTTTCTTTTTACGTGTTTACAAGGGCACAGATACGCAGACAGCGGGTAGGAGAATTTGGCTATGATAGCGAGACTGGCAAATGAGTTTTTTTTCTGGGCAGCATGGATTATCATCCCTCTTTTAATAGAAATCATACCGGCCGTGGGCAATTTCTTCATTCTGCTGTTTAAACGCATACGGACGGCGGACGATATCCGGCTGGACTTCCTCCCGAACATCACACTGATGATTCCGGTATACAATTCCAGCCAGACACTGTACCGCTGCATCAAATCCATCCATGAATCCACATACCCCGACCAATTAATCGAAATCATGCTGGTGGATAACGGCTCCAAAGATAACAGCTTTGACATTTTCCAAAAAGCACAAATGGAGTTTCCCACCCTGGCAATGTGGTGGATGCATTCCAAACAGGGCAAATCCAAGGCATTAAATAAAGCAATTTTTAACAGTACCGGCAAATACGTCATCAACATAGACAGCGACGGCGTGCTGGATACCCATGCGCTGATGAACATTGTACGGCAGTTTGAAACCTATCCCGACGTGGACTGCATGACGGGCGTCATTCTGATCGAGCCCGCCCTTATCGACCAGACCAAAGGTTTCTTCCTGAAACAGTTCCGGAAGCTGGAATTTATGGAATATGCGCAGGCTTTCCTTGCAGGCAGGAACTTTGAATCCCAGTTTAACAGCATATACACCCTGTCGGGTGCGTTTTCCTCCTTCCGTAAATCGGTACTGTTAAAAACATTCTTGTACAATACCAATACAATATGCGAGGATACCCACCTGACGTTCCAAATCCGTTCCATCCTGAAACGGAAAGTACACCTGTGCAACGATGCCATCTTCATGGTGGATCCCATTGACAACGTGAACAAATTTTACACCCAGCGCCAAAGATGGCAGATTGGGGAGTTGGAAGTATCCCATATGTTCTTAAAAGACAAACTCCGCAGACCGTTAACCGGTTATTTCAGCAACTATGTGATCCGCCTGCTGATGACCGACCATACCTTTGCCTTTCCGCGGATGATATGGTATTTCGTCCTAATCGCCCTGGGATGCATGAACTATAACTTCCACAATGTGGTGGTGGCATGTTTCCTGATTTACCTGCTTTACGTGTTCAGTTCCTTCCTGTATTATCTGAACATTATTTCGTTTTTAAGGGGATACCCTTCCATCCGGCGTTATTATGCGCGGAAGCTGCTTTATATTTTTGCCATGCCTATCTTTAACCTGTTCGCGTTTTTCGTAAGGTTTGCGGGCATTATCAATTCCATCAAGCGCAAGAGCAGTTGGAAGACTTTAACCTTTACGGAGGAATTCGGGCTGGCGGCAGAAACCGTCCGGGATGACTTCTTCCTCATTCCGAAATGCAGGCGTTTTCTGTTAAAAATACTGGAAAAGCAGGAAAAACAAGCGGAACCGCAAAAACCGTAAACACCGGAAGCAGAAAACAGGAGAACCAAAATGGCACAGACATACCGGCAATATAAATTTAAATTTTACCTGAATATGAATCACTATATCATCATAAACGGCAAACCGGGGGAGGTGCATCCCCATACGTGGGAAATCATCATCAGCGTTATTTCCGACCAAAACGAAATGACCCCCTTTGCCAGCATCGAACGGAAAATGGACCAAATCATGGAACAGTACCAGGATAAACTGCTGAATGAGTGTAAGCCCTTTGATACCATCGTACCCACGGTGGAAAATGCGGCAAACTATTTCTTCGGTTTCATCCAGGACAGCATCATCCATGAAGGCTGGATTCTCATGATGCTTGAGTTAAGCGAAACGCCTACCCGTTCCTATATTATCAACGCACTGTTAAATGAAGACAGTATATGGGACGAGTGGTACGAAAGCCTCTCCAAGCGCAACGGGGAGAGGCAGGATGGGGAAAACGACGATTACGACTATGAATAAGCCGTCTTCTCCCCTTCCAGCACGACTTCCATTCCCCTGCGATGCGCCCTTTTGCATCACCTGGTTCACCGCATCCAACAGGATGGGAAGCAGCGGCTGCTTCACCCTGTTCACCTCCTTTCACCAGGAAGTTTACAAGGTGACAAGATTCACACATAGAAATGAACCAGGTGCAGCAGCATATAATTTACAAGATTCAGTATAATAAAATCTAAAAGGGAGGAACATCTATGTCAACTTTAGAAAAAACTATTGTCCTGCTTCGGGAAATGCCGGAACAATCGCTCGAATCCTTATATGATTTCATTCGTTCGATATGGATTTATCAGGATGGGAAAACAGAATTTGTGGAAAACTCCGTTGATATTTCTGAAAGTATGGAGGGATTCCGTGTGTTACAATCCTTTGCGGGTACGCTGCCCGCCGATTTCGATTATAAAAAAGAATTGGAAGAAATGAGGGAGGAAAAGTATGCTCGTTTTAATTGATACAAATGTTATTTTAGACATGCTTGAGAAACGTGAGCCGTTTTATGAATCATCCAATGATGTGTTATCCCTTTGTGCGTCTAAAAAAATAAAAGGATGTATTGCGCTGCACACCGTTTCAAACATTTTTTATATCCTCCGGAAAAATTATTCCGCTGAAAACCGCAGACGTTTAATTCTCGGAATCTTGAAATTCCTCCAAGTGGCAAATGTCAGTCACGAAAATGTGCGACATGCTTTAGATCGAAATGATTTCCCCGATTTAGAGGATTGCTTGCAGGATGAATGTACTACACAAAACCATGCAGACTATATCATCACCCGAAACACCGATGATTTTTCAAACTCAAACATACCCGCAATCACACCATCGGACTTTTTGAAACAACACCACCTTTACGGAAATGACCGTTCGCCGCGTTCTATTTTGTAGACAGCATATTTCCCACAGCACCACCGGCACAGCGATTTTCCCGCCTGCCGAAAACTGAAAACCAAATAGAAAGACAAAAGAAAACTGCTGTGCAATCGGATAACCCTTTTGCATAGCAGTTATTCTTTTTCAAACGCGCTCTAGTGCTCCATCCAGTTAGAATACGTTTTCAGATCTCCACGATCCAGCCCTCCGGCGCCTCGATGCGTCCCATCTGGATACCGGTAAGTGTATCGTAGAGCTTTTTGGTCACAGGCCCCATCTCGTCCATTCCGGAAGGCAGGCAGATCTCCACGCCCTTGTTGACGATCTTTCCCACCGGCGAGATGACGGCGGCAGTGCCGCACAGCCCGCACTCTGCGAAGTCCTTCACTTCGTCGAAGAGCACCTCGCGCTCCTCCACTTCAAGCCCCAGATAATCCTTCGCCACGATCATCAGGGAGCGGCGTGTGATCGAGGGGAGAATGCTGTCCGATCTGGGTGTGACTACCTTGTTGTCCTTCGTCACAAAAAGGAAGTTTGCACCGCCAGTCTCCTCCACCCTGGTGCGTGTCGCAGGATCGAGGTACATATTCTCGTCAAAGCCTTCCTTGTGGGCTGTGACGATCGCGTGCAGGCTCATGGCATAGTTGAGCCCTGCCTTGATATGGCCTGTCCCGTGCGGCGCCGCGCGGTCAAAATCGCTGACCTTGATCGTGAGGGGCTTTGCCCCGCCCTTGAAGTACGGTCCCACCGGCGTCGTAAAGATTCTGAACTGGTATTCGTCCGCCGGCTTGACACCGATCACAGCGTTCGTCCCAAACATGTAGGGTCTGATATAGAGGGTCGCACCGGAACCGTAGGGCGGCACATACGCCTCGTTCGCCTTCACGACCTGTTTCACCGCCTCCACAAACCTGCCTTTTGGCAGTGTCGGCATCTCGAGACGCACACAGCTGTCATACATGCGCTGCTCGTTCAGATCCGGCCGGAACACGACCGTCCTGCCGTCCTGCGTCGTGTATGCCTTCAAGCCCTCAAAACAGGTCTGCGCGTACTGCAGGACGCCTGCGCACTCGTTCAGCACGATGTTGGCATCCTCCGTGAGCACGCCGTCGCCCCATGCTCCGTCTTTATAATTCGCAACGTACCGTCTCTCGGTCTGTCTGTAGCCAAACCCCAGACCGGACCAATCCAAATCTTTCTTCTCCATCTCAAACTTCCTCCTCTTTTCGTTGAATGCCGTCGGCACTCCTCAACTTTTTATTTTATACCACAATGCTCAAAAGTCAACATTTCCCCCTGTTTTTTCGCTCATATTTCTGAAAATAATACTCCAGGTCAAAATAAGTCTGCTCCTCGCTGTCCGCCGTCAGCTGCCAGTCCGCCGTCTCATCAAGCCTCGGAAAATGCGCATCCGCCTGATATGTATAGTCGATCTTCGTGATGTAAGCCGTGTCACAGTACGGGAGGAGCTGCTCGTACACGCTCGCGCCCCCAGCCACATAGACATCCTTTTCATCATACTGTTCGAGCGTCTCCATCAGCTCTTCGATGGAATGCACGACGACAGCCCCCTTGACCGCATAGGTTTGATCCCTTGACAGGACGATGTTCACGCGGTTTTTGAGCGGTTGTCTCTGCGGGAAGGACTCCAGCGTCCTCCTGCCCACCACGATCACTTTCCCCTCTGTCATCTCGCGAAAGGTCTGCTGGTCCCTCGGGATCCGCACCAGCAGGCTGTTTTGATATCCGATCGCCCAGTTGCTGTCCACAGCCGCTATGATATTCATGCCGTCATTTCCTCCTGTCATGAAACAGCCTCCCGGGATCCGTGAAGACCCCGGGAGGCTGTTTTACCCGTTTCCTCAGATTTCCCGCACAGAATGATCTCAGTGGTCATATTTGTCCGCAAGCGAATTGATCTGGTCTGCAAATTTCGCCAGATCCTTGTTCGTCCTGCCCTCGTTCTTGTAGATGACTGCGATGAGCCTCTGCCCTGCCGCGAGCAGTCTCGCAAATACGTCAGATACACTGCGCAGACGCTTCTTGACAGCGACAGGCGATGCCTCGAACTCAACTGCCCCTGTGCTCAGATCGACCCTGGTGCCGGAGTACGGCGCGTACGCGTCATGCCCGTGCTCTGTCCGCAGGCACTCCGCAAACAGTGTGCACGCGGTGTCCTCCCCGTGCGTGATGAATACCTTGTCCGGCTTTTCCGAGAAGGCGTTCACCCACTCGATCAGACCGCCTTTGTCCGCGTGTCCGCTGAGTCCCGGCAGCTGCGTGATCTTTGCCCGCACCTCGACAGCCTCGCCGAACAGCTTCACCTCGTCAGCGCCCTCTATCAGGATCCGCCCGAGTGTGCCTGCCGCCTGGTAGCCTACAAAGAGGATCGTGCACTCCGGCCGCCACAGATTGTGTTTCAGATGATGCCTGATCCGCCCCGCCTCGCACATGCCGCTCGCGGAGATGATGACCTTTGGCGTTTCGTCGAAGTTGATCTCCTTGGACTCCTCACTTGTGATGGCAAGCTTTAAACCTGGGAAATTCAGCGGATTGATGCCACTGTGCACCAGTTCCATGGCCTCCTCGTCAAAGCACGTGTAGATATTCTTCTGAAATACGCCTGTCGCCTCCACGGCGAGCGGGCTGTCGACGTACACCTCAAACCCCGGGAAATCCGGGATCATGTTGTCAGCCTTGATCTTTCTGAGAAAATACAGGATCTCCTGCGTCCTGCCCACCGCAAAAGAAGGGATCACGACATTGCCGCCCTTTGCAAAAGTCTTGTTGATCACCTCGGCGAGATCCGACACATAGCCCTCCTTCTGCTTCGCGTGATACCGGTCGCCGTACGTCGCCTCCATGACCACATAGTCCGCCTCTTTCGTGTAGATCGGGTCTTTGATCAATGGCTGGTTCTTATTGCCGATGTCCCCGGAGAACACGATCTTTTTCGTCACGCCGCCCTCCGTCAGCCAGATCTCGATGCTGGCAGAACCGAGCAGATGTCCCACATCGGTGAAGCGGATCCTGACGCCGTCGCTGATCTCGACATTTTTGCCATACGCGCACGGGACAATGTTTCTGATGATGCCGTCCGCATCCTCCATGGTGTACGCCGGCTCCACCAGCGGAAGCCCCGAGTGCCGCTTTGCCTTTCTGTTCTTCCACTCCGCCTCCTGCATCTGGATATGCGCGCAGTCACGCAGCATGATGGAGCACAGGTCGGCGGACGCCTCCGTCGTAAACACCTGTCCCCGAAACCCTCTCGCGTAGAGCAGCGGCAGATTTCCCGAATGGTCCACATGCGCGTGCGTCAGAAAGACGTAATCGATCTGCGCCTCGTCGACGGGCATCTCGCAGCACTCAAACGGATTCGATCCCTGCTGCATGCCGCAGTCCACGAGCATATTTTTGCCGCAAGCCTGCAGGAAATGGCAGCTCCCCGTCACCTGATGGTCCGCACCTACAAAAGTAAGCTTCATACAAATTCCTCCTTTATGTCATGATTTTCCGAACTGTATTTTTATGATATGACCGTTTTCCTCTGTGTATTTCTATTTTTAGCTGCCAGCCGGAATGCCTTCTCCATGGCTGGCGTCAGCTCTGGGGAATCCTCGTCAAATACGATCTCCCTCTTTGCAGCCTCCTCAATCTGACGGATCTGTTCTTCTGTCGGTTTCTGGCTTCTATTCAAAGTAACTGTCCTGATCATAGTAAATGCTCCTCTCTGTCTTCGTCGCTAACCTGGCTGATATCAGACGAATATTGTCCTTTCGCTCTGTGTAAACCACAAACAAAACATCGTACACCATTCCGATCGTATTATATCGGTCCTCTTCCACACTATGCTCCAAATCAAAGATTTCGATTCTTTGCATATCATTAAAAATCAATTCCGTGTTTTTCCAGATTGATCTTATTCTTATCTTCATCCCACTCAAATGTCAATCATATTTCCTCCGAACTGTATTTATGATTATTTTACCACACATCCGCGATTTTGACCAATGTATTTAAAAAATAATGCTAAAAAACTCTAATTATTTCATTTCATTTTCAGCAATATATGATATGATATTTTTATACAGGACGCGCACAGTGCCGGGTGCAGCATTTATCTGTCCTTGAAACGATCCAATCCATACGAAGACCGGCGCAGAAAAGAGGTCATGATGAAATTCAGTAACGGCTGCTGGCTCCAGCAGGAAGGCTGTGAATGCTTCGCACCACAGCAGGCATATTTTACAAAAGTTGAGGCGGACAAGGTGACGATCTGCGCCCCTACGACGCGCATCAACCACAGAGGCGACACGCTCGGCGGCATCAATCTGACGCTGGTCATCACTGCCCCCATGGATGAGGTCATCCGCGTGCAGACCTACCATCATCTGGGCGCCGTGAACACCCAGCCGGCATTTGAGATCAACGCCGCCGCAAGACCGCTCAAGGTGGACGAAGAAGCGCAGCGCATCCTCATCCGCAGCGGCTCCCTTGCCCTCGAGATCGGCAAAGACAACTGGTACATGAGATACACCCGGGACGGCAAACTGATCACGGAATCCCGGGCAAAGGATCTCGCCCTCATGAAGACAGACTGGCGCGGGCTTGCCTACGACAGGGACGACAACCATGACACCTACATGCGCCAGCAGCTGGGGATCGGCGTCGACGAGAAGATATACGGTCTCGGCGAGCGCTTCACCCCGTTTGTCAGGAACGGCCAGAGCATAAAGATCTGGAACGCCGACGGCGGGACCAGCACGGAACAGTGCTACAAGAACATTCCGTTCTATGTGTCGAGCAAAGGGTACGGAGTCTTTGTAAACCATCCGGAAAACGTCGAGTTTGAGATCGGCACGGAGATGGTCACAAAGGCTGAGTTCTCCGTGGAGGGCACTTACCTTGACTACTTCCTGATCGACGGGCCTGAAATGAAAGATGTGCTGAGAAGATATACCGACATCACCGGAAAGCCGGGACTCCCCGCGCCGTGGACTTTCGGATTGTGGCTGTCCACCTCGTTCACGACAAACTATGACGAGGAGACGGTCATGAGCTTTGTCGACGGCATGCTCGAAAGGGGGATCCCGCTGAGAACGTTCCACTTCGACTGCTTCTGGATGAAAGAGTTCCACTGGAGCGACTTTCTGTGGGACAGCAGGGTGTTCCCGGATCCAGCCGGCATGCTAAAGCGCATCAAGGACAAGGGACTGAATATCTGTGTGTGGATCAACTCCTACATCGGGCAGGAATCCGCGCTTTTCAGGGAAGGCATGGAAAAAGGTTACTTTATCAGACGCCCCAACGGTCAGGTGTGGCAGTGGGATATGTGGCAGCCCGGTATGGCGATCGTGGATTTCACGAACCCTGCCGCATGGAAATGGTTCCAGGACAAGCTTGAGATCCTGCTCGATATGGGCGTGGACTGCTTCAAGACAGACTTCGGTGAGCGGATCCCGACCGATGTCATCTATCACGACGGCTCCAACCCGAAAAAAATGCACAACTACTACACGTATCTGTATAACAAGTGTGTCTACGAACTGCTCGAGAGAAAGCTCGGAAAGGGACAGGCAGTCCTCTTTGCCCGCTCCGCAACGGTCGGCGGCCAGAAATTTCCCGTCCACTGGGGCGGCGACTGCTGGTCCGACTACGAGTCCATGGAGGAGAGCCTGCGCGGCGGGCTGTCGCTGTGCATGTCAGGCTTTGGCTTCTGGGCGCACGATATCGGGGGATTTGAGCACACCTCGACGGCTGACGTCTACAAGCGCTGGGTGGCTTTCGGCCTCCTCTCCTCACACAGCAGGCTCCACGGCAGCCAGTCCTACCGCGTGCCGTGGGCGTATGACGAGGAGGCAGTCGACGTTGTGCGCTACTTCACGCGCCTGAAAGCAAAGCTGATGCCCTATATCTACAAGACCGCGATCACTGCTGCCACACAGGGCATTCCGAGCATGCGGAGCATGGTGCTCGAGTTTGCAAAGGACAAAACCTGCCACTATCTCGACAAACAGTACATGCTCGGCGACAGCCTGCTCGTGGCTCCGATCTTCAACGACGAGAGCCGGGCGGAATACTATCTGCCGCAGGGGATCTGGACAAACTTCTTCACCGGCAAGGAGTACCGGGGCGGCACATGGATCGAGGAACAGCACGGCTACCTGAGCATTCCGCTGATGGTGCGCGAGAACGCTGTCATGGCGGTCGGCGCCCACGACGACAGACCGGACTACGACTACGCGGACGGCTGTGAGCTGCGCGTCTACGCGATCCACGACGGTGTCAGGATCGACACGGAAGTGTACGGCATGAACAACACCGTCGAGCTGTCCGCCTGCATAAAGCGGCAGGGACACAGCATCATCGCGACAGTCGACGGCGGCAAGCCGTACAAGATCCGCATGGTCAACATGCGCGCTGCAAATGCCGTGAACGGATTCCTGACGATCGAGGGAAATGATTCCATCGTCACCCCCGATCAGGGTGCAAATGTGGTCGAGATCACGTTCTGATCGCGATCGAACAGCAAAAAGGTGCAGATCCTGCACCTTTTTGCTGTCTTGTTCTCTTGTAGCTTACTTTCTTATCCTTTCGATCACACAGCTGTGGGGTTTGTCCCTGTCTTCCCTGCTGTAATTGATCCCGACAAGCAGGATCTCCCCGCTATAACCTTCAAACACCTGCGCGTACTGCCTGTCCCTGATCTGCTGCAATGCCGTCTCCGCAGTCTTTTCGTACTTCAATTCGACCACGAGAGCAGGCTTGTCTGTGTGCGGCAATGGAAGGAACACGATGTCCGCAAAGCCTTTTCCTGCCGGCAATTCGCGTATCAGCTTATAATCTTTCCTGGCACTGTAGTACGCAAGCCCGATAGCACACCCCAGGGAATTTTCGTCATTGTAGGTCAATATGGAAGACACCTCCGTGTGCGCCCTGTCAAGTGCCGTTTCGACGCCTTGCGCATTGCCGGCGAGCGTATCCTCGAGAAGCTTCTCGGACGCCTGCAGCACCCGCATGACCTCCGACCAGCCGCCGACACTCATGGCGTTTTCAAACTCCTCGATGATCTCCTTATTCGGGATAAACACCTTCCGCTCCCTGGCATCGTATGCCAGATATCCCAGATGGATCAACAGCGTGAGCACGTCATCCTTCCGCTCAAAGTCCCGCATATCGTTCCGGAAACTGCGCGTGTTCACCCTGACATGCCCGCCGCCCAGCATGTGCACAATATCGGACCTCAGCCCGTCAAAATCCATGTCCATGTAGATCTTCAGCGCATCATAGACCTCTGTCGATGTCCAGTAATTGGAGAAATCCTGACACAGCATCGCCTCCACCACGGACTTTGGGTTATAGATGTGCCGAAATCTCTTTAGCATATATCCGTCGTACCAGCTGCCCATCTCAGCAAAGTCCATGTCAAACCTTTCGCACAGCCCTCTTACCTCATCCTCCGTAAAACCAGTGTATTCTTCCAGCGCCTTCTGGTCTGTCATGGAATATTCCGTGAACATATTCAGCGCGGAGTGCTGCCCGTACTTTTTCACGGGCAGGATCCCTGTCATATAGGCAAGCGCCACATAGGACTGATCCTTCAGAAGATCTCTCAGAAAATCGAGATACCGCCTCTGCAGCGCCTCGGATTCCTGCCGTTCACGCATCACACAGTCCCACTCGTCGACGAGAAAGATAAACTTCCTGCCTGTCTCACAGTAAATCTGTTCCAGCACAGCGGCAAGAATGGTCTCCTCCTCCGAAAACAACTCCCCATAGACCCTGCGGATATCCGCTATCACAACGCGCTCCAGATATTCTGTCACACACTGGTTCCCTGCCCGGGTCAGAAACCGCTGCATGTTGAGACAGATCACGTCATACCGGTTCAGATGCGCCGGAAACGTCTCTTCACGCTCCGCGGTCCGTCCCCTGAACAATTCCCGCGAGTCACAGCCGCAGCTGTAGTAGGCAGCAAGCATCTCAAGCGCCATAGTCTTGCCGAAACGGCGCGGTCTGCTGACACAGATATACTTCTGTTCTGTGTTCATGCACTTGTTCGCAAACGCGATCAATCCGGTCTTGTCCACGTAGATCTCAGAGCGGGTCGACTCCCAGAAACCGTTGTTGTCCGGGTTCAGATAGATTCCCATTGCGGTCCCCCCATCACCAAATACTGCAAATCAGATCCTCTCACGCCATGAACGGACTGTTCATCAGCTCGTCGCGCGCCACACCGACCGCGCGTGCCACACTGCCCTGTTCAAACGGGTTGGAGATGTTCGCGTACCTGAGCGTCTCGAGATAGCTCATGCTGCCGCCGCACTTGCAGAGATTGAGATAATCCGCCCACGCGCTGTCGTGATCCTCCCGCTCCTTCTTCTTGAACTCCATCGCGCCCATCGTCGTGAGCGTGTAATTGATATAGTACATCGGGTAGAGATAAATGTGCAGCTTGTGATACCAGTACCCGCCTCTGTCAAAGAAATCATCCGGCTCATACGTGCGCCACGGCATGTACTTCTCCTCGAGCTTTTTCCATTCCAGCGTGCGCTCCCGCGGCGTCAGATCCGGGTTTGCATAGCAGATATGCTGGAACTCGTCGACCGCCACGCCAAAAGGCACAAACGTGATCGCCTCCTGCAGGTGCGCAAAGCGGAATTTGTCCGCCTGATCCCCGAAAAAGCGCTCCGCGTACGGGTAGGCGAACTGTTCCATCGACATGGAATGGATCTCCGCGATATCGGTTGATTCCATGTAGTAATCGGAGAGCGGCTGGCTGCGCATCGCCATATAGCCGGCAAACGCATGTCCGAGCTCATGCGACAGCACCTGCATGTCAAAGATCGTCTGATTGAAGCAGGAGAATACGAACGGCGCCTTGTATCTGCGCAGATCCGTCATATACCCGGTCGACGCCTTCCCCGGCTTGTTCTTTAGATCCATCAGCTCGTGTTCGATCATGAAATCGATGAACTCCCCAGTCTCGGGACTCATCTCGTGGTACATCTTTGCCGCCTCGCCGACCATGAAATCATCGTCGCCCGCCGGAACTGCATTGCCGTCCGGGAAGATGCGCTTCTCATCATAGAATGCAAAGTCCTCCACGCCAAGACGCTTCGCCTGCGCCTCATACAGCTTCTGGCAGAGCGGCACGATCACGGTGCGCACCTGCTCGCGGAAGGACTCCACTTCCTTCTGTCCGTAATCCGTGCGCCCCTGTTTCATGTACGCCACCGGTATATAGTTTTCATAGCCGAGATTGCGCCCCATCTCATTGCGTATCGCGATCAGCTCATCCCAGATCTCCTCCAGGCGCGGCTCGTTTTTGTGATAGAACGCGGCATAGGCGCGAACGGCTCCCCTGCGCACTTCCCTGTCCTCATGCTCAAAGTACTTCTGCACGCCGTACAGGTTCAGCGTCTTGCCGTCAAACGGGATCTCTGCCGCCGCCATGATCTTCTGATATTCATTGCAGAGCTTTGCCTCCTGCTGCATCAGCGGGATGTTTGCCTCGCAGAACGACTTCTCATCCAGCTCCATCTTTGCAAAGAACTGCCTCCCGTACTCCCTCTCAAAATCAGCGCTGAACGGACTGTTTCGCAGCGCATCGTTGACAGCGAGGAAGTGCGGCACGATTGTCGGGAGCGTGGTGTCAATATACTCGTTCTCCTTCTCGTAAAACGCATCCGTGGTGTCCAATGTGTGGCGGATCGAGGCGATCGTGGCATCCGTGCTGAAATCCATCGACTTCTCGTCAAACGCGAAAAGTATCTCCTTCAGCTCGGCATAAGTGCCCGCCTTCCCGATGCGCTCCTTCGTCTCTGCCGCAAACGCCGCCATCTCCTCAAAGTCCGGTCTTTTGTACTCCAGTGTCGAAAACTTGAAATCTTCCATTTTCATCTTAACCTCCATGATTCCGCTCTGCGGAATCTCAAATCAATTTTTATGCGATCTCTAAGTCAAGGGCGCTGCCCCCGCATCACTCGTACGGTCTCTGGTAAAAGCGCCCCGAGATCTGCTGGGTGTTGATGACGTTGACAAACGCCTTCGGATCGACCTCCTTGATCCCCTTGATGATATCCTTGCACTCCGCCCTTGACACGACAGAGTACACGATCTTGCGCTCCTGATGTTCATAGGAACCCTCCGCCTCGATGATCGTGGCGCCGTGATTGCTGTTTTTGGCGATCACCTCGTACACGCGCCTTGCATGGTTCGTCACCACCAGCAGCGTGTGCTTGCGGTACTGCTTGAAGAGCGTGCGGAGAACCTGCGTGGAAGCGTACTGGAAAATGATCGAGTACAGTGCCTTCTCCCAGCCAAACAGCAGTCCCGCGATCACCAGAAGGATCGCGTTAAAGCCCAGGATCAGATTGAACGAATCCATGCCCGTCTTTTCGGACAAAAAGATGCTGATAAAATCCGTACCGCCCGTCGTGGCGTTCATCATCAGACACAGGCTGATCGAAAACCCGTTGATGATCCCGCCAAACACACTGATCAGCAGCGTGTCATAGACGATTGCCTGGGACGGAAGGACGTCCGTCAATATATTGGTCAGCATGATGCACAGACAGGAATAAAGTGTAAACTTCCTACCGATAAAACGGAAACCGATATAGATCGGCACCAGATTCAACAGGACGTTGATCAGCGTGTACGGGAGCTCAAAACCAAAAAACATCTCGACGATCCGCTGGATCAGCAGCGTGAGTCCTGTCGCCCCGCCCGGATAAAGACCGCCTGTCCGAACAAATGTCTTGATATTCAACGCCATGATCACCGATGCCAGGCAGATCACTACGATTCGCTTCGCATCTTCCTTGAAACTGAATTTCATACGTATTCTCCTCCATATCCCGCTCTATGAAAATATTATTTCTGTCCAGATGCCCGCCCGGAGCGCCGCTTCCGCGCGCCTGCCGTCATAGACAAAGCGCCTCACCGCATCGCGCGCGCTGCAGATCCGTGCCGATATGAGCTTTCCGTCCCGCCAAGCTATGTCCATGCGCGCATTCCCGCGTACCCTGACACCTGCTATCTTTCCGTTCCGCCACGCGCCGGGCAGTGCCGGCAGCAGGACGATCCGGTCTGCATTGCTCTGCACCAGCATCTCCACCATCGCCGCGACGGATCCGAAATTCCCGTCGATCTGGAACGGCGGGTGGTTGTCAAAGAGATTTGGCAGCGTCGACTTGACAAAGAGCTGCCGCAGATGCTCGTGCGCCCGCTCCCCATCCCAGAGTTTCGCGTAATGGTTCATGATCCACGCCCGGCTCCAGCCGGTGTGACCGCCGCCGCCCTCGAGACGCTTCTGCAGCGTCCGCTCTGCCGCCTCCGCGAGCTCCGGCGTGCCATCCCTCGTGATCTGATCCGACGGGTGCAGCCCGTACAGATGAGAGATATGTCTGTGCCCCGGCTCCTTCTCCCTATACTCCTCACACCACTCAAGGATCCTGCCGTCACGCCCTATGCGCGTGGGGATCAGCTGTCCGCAGGCTTCGACGATCTGTCTGTCGAGCTCGTCGGACACTCCGAGAACCTCCGCCGCGCGGTGGCATTGGCTGAACAGATCCCGCAGGATCTGATTGTCCATCGTCACGCCGATCGAATTTGCCCCCTGCCCCCCGCCCGGCAGGATAAACGTGTTCTCGGGCGACACGCTCGGACACGTACACAGATAAGTCTTCCCATCGATTTCATGCCCGATGCAAAAATCCAGAAAAAACTGTGCCGCCTCGCGCATGACCGGAAACATCCCGCGCAGGAACTCCACGTCGCCCGTATACTCGTAGTGCATCCATATGTGCGTGCAGAGCCACGCTCCTCCCATCACCCAGAAGCTGCCGGGAATCCACAGATCCTGCGGCGCCGTGTCCCCCCAGATATCCGTGTTGTGGTGCGCCACAAACCCGCGGCAGCCGTACATGACCCCGGCAGTCCGCCTGCCGTTTGGCAGCATCCTTTTGAGCAGGTCAAACAGCGGCAGATGGCACTCTCCCAGATCGCAGACCTCCGCCGGCCAGTAGTTCATCTCCGTGTTGATATTGATCGTGAACTTCGCATCCCACGGCGCTTCCATGTCCTTGTTCCACAGTCCCTGCAGCGTCGCGGGGAGCGTTCCCGGGCGGCTGCAGCTTATGAGCAGATACCTGCCGAAATTAAAATACAGCTGTTCCAGGCACAGGTCCGTACCGCCTGCAGCGATCCCCGCCAGACACTGGCTTGTCGTCCTCTGCGCCGTGCTGACAGCAGCTCCGTCCGTGTCCAGTATCAGGGACACCCTGTCAAAATAAGACTTGTAGTCGTCGATGTGCCTTCTCCTGAGTTCGTCATATCCTCTTGAAGCCGCCTGTGCAAGCTTCCCCGCAAGCGCCTCTCTCAGCGCATTTTTCTTCGCGAGGCTCTCCTGCCGGCTGTCACTCTGCCCGCCGCCCTCGATCCGTACCTGCAGGCGGTATGTCGTCAGCGCGCTCCAGTACAGGCAGACCTCCGTGGCGTCACGGACGGTGATGCACTCGCCGATCACCTCGATCTTCCCGTCAGGGCTCGCCGCCTTACACATCATGGCATAGTCCAGACCGTCGCGCCCCAGGTTCCCGCCGAGCACGATGCTGTCCTCCGACGCCCTCTCCGAATACTCATATATGTGATGCCTTGACTGCATGATCTCCAGGTTCATCTTCTTTTTCCCCCTGGCAGTCAGACGCATCACGCACACGTCATCGGGCGCCGACATAAAGATCTCCCGCTCATACACCGTACCGTCCAGCTCAAAGTGCATGTAGCTGAGCGCCTCGCCCACGTTCAGCCCTCTCTCATACCCGCTGACGTCCCCCTCGGAGAGCTCCCCTCCAAGATCGTAGTCGACCGCGATATCCCCAAGTGTCTGGTAGATCCGCATGCCGGACGGTGTGCCGCTGACCGCCTGCTTGCAGAGCCGCTCCGCCTCATGGATCCTCCCCGCCCGGATCAGTTCCCTGATCACCGGAAGCTTCTCCTTCGCGCTCGGATTGTTCCTGTCCATGGGCCCGCCGTACCATATGGTATCCTCGTTGACCTGTATCCGCTCGCAGCCGATGCTTCCGAACACCATGCCGCCGATCCTGCCGTTTCCGACCGGGAGCGCCTCATTCCAGTCCGTTGCCGGCTGGTCATACCAAAGTACTGTGCAGTTTCTCTTGCCCCCGTCGTGTCTCTCTCTGATATCCATCTTTACTTTCCTCTGTTTTCTTTTATGAATTTTTTCATGATTTCTGCGCATCCAAAAGTGCCAGCAGTGCCTCCTCGCTCTCGCTCACCCACGCGTCCTCCTCCTGCTCGTTCAGCCCCAGATACTGGGCGAGCGTGCACGCCTCGTCGCTCATCCCCCACTCATAACTGTAATCATCGATCGCCTCGAACGCGATCTCCCCCGCAAGATAGCGCTCCTTGAATTTCCTGGTGTTGTCCATGTCGGTTCCCTCCCGTCTTTTTCTCTATCCATTTTATCATACTCCCATGCGAAATTCCACTTCAAATACAATCTATTACGTCCGTTTTAAGGATCTGGTATTACTGTTCAACTCGTCAATAAAAGTAGTGAAAAACGTGCGCCAAAATGCTTGCACTTTAGCATTTTGTGTGCAAATGGGTTGCTGT
>ERZ808054.696-NODE-696-length-26617-cov-5.192313_pt1 | contig 26617 bp, 24 predicted proteins | sample MGYA00380201_ERZ808054 | MGnify/ENA primary metagenome ERZ808054 (study PRJEB31490, sample SAMN06133419) | mouse gut metagenome | isolation source: Z5_2 | host: mice | place: China: Chengdu | collected 2015-05 ...
ACTCCTATCACTTATTGGTAAAATATAACAAAAAAACACAAAAAATGTATGTCTTTTTCATTCATGCGTTTAATCTGTGAGTAATATACCGTCGCGCTACCCAGCCTTCCTGACGATATATCCCCTGTAATAATTGATGCATCTCCTTCTCCCTCTCTGCCGCCACTCTCTTGCCGCCTCCCTCTCAGTGACGCTGGGCCTGCTCTCGCGCCCGCAGAGGATATCATATAGATCCGCCTCGTACAACTGCATGAGCGCAAACATCGCATCCGCGGGCGGATAGCTCTTGCCCGCCTCATACTTGTAGATCGCCTGCACGGATCCCACGCCGAGATACCTTCTCACCTCGTCCACCGTGAGTTTTTTCGCCTTTCGCAGCCGTTTCAGATTGCGCCCGATCGACTTTGCATCATATTCCGGTCTGTTGATCAATGCTCTCTCCTCCCTGTCTATATCTTTACGATCTGATAGATCGCAGTGCCATCCCTGCGCCCAAACCAATGCAGAGAGCGCATGTACCCACTGTCGAACAAACCATACGTTCCTTATTTATTAATGATATCACAGAAATGGAATTCTGTCATTGACGGCATAGTTTAATTTTCGGGATCAAATTTTCTGTACCGGATGACGGATCACCGTTTTTAGTCTTTCAGGCGCTGTCCGCCTCGCATCGCTCAGATAGATCTCGTGGTGCATCCGCTCGTCGCTGATGTCGAGCCGATATCCCTGTTCTGCCATAAAATCATGCATCAGCCTGACGGTCTCTGGCTCATTGTCGTATGGTCCGATGTGCATGCACTGCACGCACAAGCCCTCATGATATGTCCAAAACACTACCTTGGAAAAATCCTGATCCTTTTTTGTTTCAGCCTCTCTGACTGCCCAGTTAAAATCCTCCTCTGTCACAAAGTCCGGCAGCCTGATCACCGAGAGAAACTCAAAGTTCTCCTTGTGCGCATAGTCGATCCCCTGCACGCCTTCCTGCCACCAGAATCCCTCCAGCGGCGGAACCACATAATCAAAATATCCCTCGATCTGGTGACTGCCCTTCTTGCTCATCTTGATCGTAAAAGCGATCGCGTACAGCAGTCCGATCGACTGCTTGTACGCGCTGCCCTCGATGTTCGGATCGCCCTTTCCGCGGACTGCAATATAATTCATCGCGGGCACTTCAACAAGACCCGGTCTGTTTTTGGGCATATAAAATTCCCTGTACTCTTTCTTGTAATCAAATGGCATCTTTTCCACCTCCATATCCGATTTGTTCCCGGGATCTCTTTGTTCCTGGTACAGCTAAAGACTGTAGTTTTTTCTCATGCGCTCGATACACTCCCTGATCTCTCCGCGGATCTCTTCGGGTTCCAGCAGGCACACCTGATCGCGAAAGGACAACAGCCATGTAATCAGATTTTCCTTATCCGTATAATCCGCCTGAAACAACAGTCTCCCGTCCGCCTGTACTGTAAAGCAGCGGGGTCCAAACGACTCGACCAGTCTCCATTTGCACACTGGCTCAAAGAGTGCTTTCACGGCAATGCCACCCGGAACAATCTGTTCTCTGCCCAGATCCGGCATCGGTGCCTGCCGCCTGGAAAATGTTTTCGCAAGGATCTGTACCTGCTCCATGCGGTTCAACTTAAACAGCCGAAAATCCTCCCGCCCTTTGCACCATGCCCACAGATACCAGCTCGACCACCGAAAGATCAGATAATACGGTTCCACACACCTTGACGATTCGCCACCTGGAGCATAATAGACAAATGCAAGCTCCCTGCCCGCGTCGATGGCGGTGCGGATCGATTCGATCTTGGGTGCCAGTGATTCCTTGTACCATGAGGACAGATCGATCAGAACGGACTGGTTCCCTATCATGAAATCAGAGGAATCCACCGACAGCTTTTCCATCAGTTTTCCGTAGCGGTTGGTTCCGTTCACGCTGTCCAGACTGCGGATCCCCGCAATGATATCCTGCATTTCCGCACTCGTAAACAGTGTCCGGTCCATCTTGAAATTGTCCATGACCGCAATGCCGCCGTTGACTCCCTGCCGTGTCATGATCGGAATGCCAGCCCTGCACAAGTCTTCGATATCCCTGTTGATCGTCCGCCTGGACACCTCAAACCGCTCTGCCAGATAAGGCGCCGTAACGTTGTCTTTCTGCAGCAATACGGACAGGATCCCGATCTGTCTGTCTATCTTCATTGTCACCACTCCTTACCCTTTTCATCATTCGGCATCACCGTTTGAACCTGTTGTGTTCCAACTGCATTTTATCAGCATACAGCGATCATAACACAGAAAACATGTCAACAGTATGTCCTGTTTATGACCGCCTCCATAAAAATTTTCCCGACCGGGAGGATATCTCTCCTCACTCGCTCAGAAAAAGCGCATACAGCGGATATACAAACAAAGTAAATGACACCAGTGTCATTTTTATCGCGTTGTATGTGTATGTCTTCTTTGTGATTTCGCCGCTTTTTATCAAGAGCTTATGCCGCCTTTGATACTGGCACAGCGTAAATGCTGCCACGATCAAAAGTGCAGTCCCATGCTCCAGCACATACCTATCATGAACCACTCCTGACAATAACCCTGCAGACCGCGGAAAACTGCTGTACATTCTCGCGATATACGCGGCATTGCAGGCAAGGGCGATCCCGATCAGAACATGCCAGAAATATGCCCTCTTGTCAGGGATCCTGCCGTAGACCATCTGTATGAACTTCATGCAAAAAAGCAGGAGCGTCAGCATGATCTGCCAGAAGAGCATAAACCGCGTTATTTCCCTGCCGTCGACACAACAGAGCACAATGTCAAACACGCCCCTGCCGATCCATATGCACACGACACTCCTTAAAAAATAGAATGGTTTTTCTTTCCCGTAACGGTTGACTGCCCAGAACAGGGCTGCCGGTACAGCAGACAGCACTACAGTCTCTTTCAATAACTCGCAGTGGCTGCTCACAACCAGCAACAAAAGTTCCACCCAGAATGCAACGCCACCAGCGATCACCCATAATAAATATTCCATCTGTCGTCTCAAAATCCATCTGTCCTTCCTCACGAATACTATCTCACATTGACAATCTCCACATACTTCTCATAATATGACATCAACCTATCAATAACCCTTTTCTTCTTCTCCGCCCTGTTCCCTCCGCCAAAACGTGACACTGCAGGCATAATGACATCAATATACGTTCCAGTTGCAATATTCTCTATTGATGTATGGGAGTTACATTCATCATATCAAATATTATAAAATACTCAAACTTCCCACACCATTTGGTGTGGTGAACCTTGAAAAATGAATACTTTTGCCCATAAAAAAGGCATATACCACATAATATTGAAAACGGAAATGAGATTTCTAATTCTGTCACTAATTTTATGAAAGAATTCCAAATCGGACATCTTCTTTTCAAATGTAATTCCGGAAAAGTCAAGGGAATCCCGGTAATCGAAGTGTTTCAAAACCTGTTCTGCCTCGTTTTTTCGAATCGAAGCATGTATATGTAGAGGAAAACGGGTGTATTTGACGGCTATTTGCCACAATTCCAACATTTGCTACTACTTCTGCCTTTTATATTCCACCCCATTCGGGCAAAACTCCTGTATCAGTTCTTCTAACCTACTTATCCACATCTCCCTGCTTTCCCAACAGTTCCCTGACCATATCGTCAAAGTCAGAATGTATTACCTGTGTCTTGTTGAAAATATCATATTCCTTATGCGCCTTATCCCACGCTTCCTGCCTTGAAACGCTTCCTTTGTTTTTATCTGGCAAGACTTCATATCGACGAAAAGCAAGAAATTCATTAACACTGACTGAAAATTCCTCCATAGTGAACGTGTTTTCACGCTCTATCAAATCCTCTATGTAATCAAAATACCCTGTCACCGCCCGTTCCAACTGACGGATCTGCTTTTCGTCCAAATAATTCTTGGCGATTGTGACATCCGATTTCAAAATACGCCCATCAGGTGAATTTTTCCATGTAGTAAGTCCCATATGTGCTTTTTTATGGTCTGCTTTTTTATAAATAATTTCCGCTGCCGTATGCTTCGTAATCGCATAATGAAATTTATTCTGAACCATTGCATAAAACATTTTCGTTGTAGGCGAATCCTTGTCGTAATCAATGCTGCACTCTGCAAAAATATCCGTAATCTGCTGCCAGATACGCCGTTCGCTCGCACGTATGGAGCGAACCCTCTCAAGCAGCTCTTTAAAGTAATCTTTTCCAAAAGCCGTCTTGCCCTGCTTTAATCGTTCGTCATCGAGGGCAAAACCTTTTATCATGTATTCCTTTAATACCTTTGTTGCCCATATCCGAAAACTTGTCGCTCTCTTGGAATTAACGCGGTAGCCTACTGAAATAATGGCATCAAGCGAATAGAACTGAGTAAGGTAACTTTTGCCGTCTGTGGCAGTTGCCGAGAATTTCTCGGTAACTGAATCTTTTTGCAATTCTCCTTCTGAAAAAATATTTTTTAAATGGAGTGAAATATTATCTGAACTACACCCAAATAATTCCGCCATCCCTTTCTGCGAAAGCCATATAGTTTCATCCTTAATAATAACATTTACCGTTACGTCACAATCTTCAACCGCATACATCAAAAATGGAAATTCCTTCAATCCTCTACCTCCTCAAAGCAGCTTTCTTTTGCTGCAATTGAAAAATCACTTTATAATGTGTCCAAAGTAACAGCATACCTAACACATACTGTTTGAAATCCCAACCGTCTACACTGCCCCTAAGTCATTTGCCATGTATATTTTTCCCAATTAATTTTACTACAAAATAACTAAATTGTCATTTAGATTCATCTTAAACTTCAAACCTCAATTAGGCTTTCTCTCCAAAAGCTAATTAAAGTAAAAAGTGATTCTGATTGCATCCCATGAGCAGTTATGATAACATAAAGTTCGGAATGTACTATCACTCTATACAAGAGATAAACGTTGGAATTCACAACAACAGGTACTCTGGTTTGAGATGATACTGGTCAGCAAACTGTTCAATAGGATCGGACTGCGTGACCTGATCGAGGAAGCTGTGACGATCCTGTATGTTATGCTACCTCTGCTCGAACCGAATACCGCCACATGATAAGGAGCTCAAAATGAAAACAAAAGTGCTGAAAAAATACCCTGTTCAAGTTCTGATGATGACAGTCACGTTTCTGATCACGATGACACTGCCCGTACTGATGAGTTACCTGATCGACACGATTCTGGAATCAGGTGATATGCATACATTGATCCGGTGGTTTGCACTCACATTCGGCGTGTCGGTCGTGGGTTATCTGTTCAAGTTCTATTTCTGCGAATATACTCCCGTCAAGCTGGGCATCAGAAACACCTTTCAGTTACAGAAAAAATCAGCGTCGGATATCCTCCGGATGAGCCAGTCCTTATATACGCAGAAGGACAAAGGATATTATTATAATGTCTGCTCCAACAGCTGCGCTTCCTACGGCGACCTGCATGAAGAGACCCATCTGAAAATGATCAGCTGTCTGCTCTATATTTTCAGCATCCTCGCTGTCATCACCTGCGTAGATACCTTCTTTGGCATCTTTTTTCTGGTCTACGGGGCAATTCTTGTCGTGATCTCCCTCAACAGCGCAAAGCCACTCTACGCAATGCAAAAAGTAGTTTTGCCCACACAGGACAAATATCTTAGTGGAATACGCAATATCATTGAGAATAAGGCAGGGATCAATGCCATCCATACAGAGGACTACTTTGAGAAAGAGTACACAAAATGCGTGGGAAACTATGAAAAGTTTGTTTTAAGATATCGTTTTTTTGAATACTTCTGCAAATATCTTCCCGATATCATCAACCAGATATTTGGCGTGGCATATCTGTTTATTGCCGCCGTACTTGTATTTCAGGGAAATATCACCGCCGGCGTGCTGTTGATGGGTTATCAGTATCTTGGTTACTTCTCCAACCCGATCTCGATCGTTTGCGGTATACTGATGCGCTATAGATCGAACAAAATACATATCGAGCGGATCGATGAGCTGACGCTGGACGCAGAGCAGCCAAACGAGCTGGCAGCGTACCGCACAGAGGAGGAGGCGATTTTTGCAGCCGATGATCTTGATTTTTACAAGGGAGACCAGCCGGAAGATTTCCTGTATCACATTCAGCACATGGAGATCAGGAAAAACGGTCTGTATGTGATCAAAGGGGAAAACGGGAGCGGCAAAAGTATGCTGATGAACCTGATCCTTGGAAATATCACGCCCAAAAACTGTAAGGGAACTTTTAGTGTGGCAAAGGACATCGACAATACTGCGTTTTTAACCTATCCTATTTTCACGGTTGACGGAAGCTTCGAGGATAATCTGTACGAAAAACCCAGGAAGGATCATTTGATCAAAATGCTGGGTATTGATTTTGAAGATAAGGAGATCGCGAGCAATCCGATCAACCTGAGCTACGGACAACAGCAGAAACTTGCCCTGTACAGGGTATTTGCGTCAGATACGCCGGTCTTCTTTCTGGATGAACCGCTGTCCAATCTGGATATCGAAACGCAGGAAAGGGTTCTGACATATATAAAAAGTCTACAGGGAACCAGAACGATGCTCGTCGTCATGCACAGCAGCGAATTGGATGATACTGCAGATGGCATTATACAGATCAGGGATCATCAGGCATCCATGCTGAAAACAGGGATGTAAATATGGTATTTTTCTTCAGATTGATGTATAATAGAGAACTATAAAAAATGAAAGAAGGAGGTGATCGATATGGCAGCGAACATACAGAGATTCAAGAAATTAAGAGGAAAGAGGTATGAAAAAATATATTAGACGCGTTAGCAGATACATCATTGCCGATATTTTATTCGACATTCTGTGCACCGTTTTTGCAGCGTACATCCCGGTGATGCACAAGGAGCTGTTTGACAGTCTTGCGCAAGGCACGCTGTCCCGCATTCCCGCCATCACGGCAGTCTTTATCGTTCTGCAGGGACTATCCTGCGCCTGCGTTTATTTGTGCATGCTGTGCACATGGAAGATCGCCATCACATTTGAGACGGCGATGAAGAAGGATCTGATCAGCGCACTGCTGCACAAGGAAAAACAAAGCTTTTATGCGTATTCCACGAACGACTACATATCCATACAGGGCAATGATATCACGGCGATCGAGCAGGATTATCTGACTCCATGGATCGACGTGTTCCGCTCTGTCAACATGTTCGTCATCTATGCTGTCGTCATCGTTGTATATGTGGACTGGCGGATCGCACTGGCGATCATCCTATCGTCTCTTCTCGTAGTGATCGGACCTAAGATCACAGGAAAGATCATGTCCGACAAGAGAATGGACTATCAGAACCAGATGGCGGCGTATATCAGCTGTATCACGGATCTTTTGAACGGTTATAAACTTGTCAATCGTTTCACGAGAAACAATCTTTTAAAGGTTCACGAGCGGACACTGCATGCAACAGCGGACAAGCGGTATGCCTACGGAAGGAGCAAGACGCTCTCCCTCGGCATCAACGATGCAGCGATCCGGATCATACAGATCACAAGTTTTATCTGTGCCTGCGCGCTTTTGATCAACGGCGAGATCAGCGTCGGCGCCGGCGTTGCCACATTCAGCTATGTGAGCAGTTTTATATCGCCGCTGGAATCCATCCTGTATGATGTCAGCGCGATCCAGTCTACGGATGCGGTCCGGAAAAAATTTCTGCATATGATAAGCACCGGCATCCGGAAAGATCAGCCTGTCCCGCGGAAGGTTGAGCGCGGGATCTCTCTTCGCAATGTTGACTACCATAACGGCGGGTTCCGCATCCGAATCGACAGCCTGGATTTTGAGCGGGGAAAAAAGTACGCGATCGTGGGCGGCAACGGGTGCGGAAAATCGACATTGCTGAAACTGATCATGCAGTACCTTGAGCCGGATTCAGGGACGATCTCCCTGGATGGAATACCGATATGCGGGCTCGATACCTCCGCGTGCATATCCTATATCGACCAGAATGAGTATATTTACCATGCAGGCATTCGTGACAATGTAACGATATTTGATTCCTACCCGGATGCGCGACAGCAGATCCGGGACGTATTCTGGCAAAAGAGCGCGGATCCGGAAGATGTGGATTGTCAGAAGATGAGCGGCGGGGAGCGGCAGCTGATCGCATTCCTGCGCGTCGCTGCACAAGATACACCGATCGTGCTGATGGATGAGCCGTTTGCCGCCATGGATGTTGTGAACACGAAAAAGGTGCAGGACTATCTGCTGGAAAGCAGGGATATGGCAGACAAGACAGTGATCATCATCACGCACGATGTCTCGGAGGCGACACTTGCAAAATATGACGCGGTCGTGAGGGCAGATGCGTTCCGTGTGTGTGAAACGTGATCCGTATCAGGAGCAGGCACATGCGCAGGAAATACACGCCAGAAATGGAAAGATCGAACAGGGAACGTCTTCCCTGCTCGATCTTTTCACAGGCACATGCCTGCAAAAGCTGCCATCATGCGCACATCACAGCATCGAAGCCCGCAGCTCCTCCGCGCTCTTTGCGCTCAGATACGCCGGCGCGATGTCAAACACGGTCCTGCACCCGCTCTGCCCCTCTCCTGCGAGGCGGTGCGCCGCCCTCGCGTAGGCTGCGAGCACGCTCGCCGTGAATTCCGGGTTGGAATCGAGCTTTAAGCTGTACTCGATCAGATGCCTGTTCTCTTTCTCCCAGCCTGTCACGCCGCTCCGCAGCACGAAACCGCCGTGCGGGATCCCGCTGTGATCTGCCAGAAGCTCCTCCTCGCTGATGAAGTGCACTGTCGTGTCGTAGTCCGCAAAGTAGTTTGGCATGGTCTTGATCTCCTCCTCGACCTTCGCCGCATCTGCGCCCTCCTCGAGCACGACGAAACACTCCCGCGTGTGCTTCTGCCTTGTCGTCAGCTCCGGGTTGCTGCCAGAGCGCGCCGCCTCCAGCGCCGCCTCGACAGGGATCGTGTACTGTTTTGCGTTTCTGACGCCCGCGATCCGACGGATCGCGTCAGAGTGTCCCTGGCTCACACCTTTTCCCCAGAATGTATAGTCCTTTCCCTCCGGCAGGATCGCATTCGCATACAGGCGGTTCAGCGAGAACATTCCCGGATCCCAGCCGACGGAAATGATGCCGACATGCGCGCTTTCCTTTGCCGCCGCATCTACAGCTGCAAAATGCTCCGGAATCTTTGCATGGGTGTCAAAGCTGTCGATCACGTTGAAATACTTCACATACTCCGGTGTCTGCTGTGGCAGGTCCGTGGCACTGCCGCCGCAGATGATCATCACGTCGATCCTGTCCTTCCATTCTGCCGCTTCTGCGATATTGCAGACCTTTGCCGTGTCCGTCAGGATCGAGACGGATCCCGGATCCCTGCGCGTGAACACCGCCACAAGCTCCATATCGTCGTTTTGCCTGACCGCGCACTCTACGCCGCGCCCCAGGTTTCCGTAGCCTAAGATTCCTATCCTTATACTCATTTCATTTTCCTCCCACATCTTTATTGTCTTATCCCTGCTCAGGGACTGTTCTCCTCACGATATTGTTCTACTGCTCCTCAGGCGTTGTCCCTGCAGCGCACAGCGCACTCCTTACCGCAGAAAGCGATGCCATAGCAGCTCACACACTTGTATCCGTCATTTCGGAGTTCCATGTCGTACTTTTTCTCTTCGATCTGCCTTAACGCCTCGTCCGCTTTTGCCCCCATATCTTCTATGTCCCTTGCGACCTTGAACTCTATGACAAAAGCTTCTCTGCTCCGGCGGACCGGCTTGACAAACAGGTCGCTCCGCCCTTTTCCGCCTTCCCGGTTAGAGCGTATGCCAAATCCCCTGATCCCTGTCAGCAGCCCGGCGACCATTCCGTGATAATAGTATTCATTCTGATCCATGTAGCTTATCGTTTCCTCAAAGATATCGTTGATCTGGTCTTCCAATGCGGCACAGTCCTTGTCGACAAATGCCGTGTAGAGCAGCGTCATATCCCTTGCTCTCAGCTTCTCCCGAAACCAGACCTGCACCTTTTCCTCAAAAATATACTGCACTTCCCTGTTGGGAATGGCAAGCTCGGCAAAGATCGCAGCCCCCTCCAGCCACTCCCTCATCTTGCGGAAATATCCTGTGAAGTACATAAAATTCCACAGATTGTCACTGCTGTCATAAATCTCCCCATAAGTTATGTCCTCGTGTATCTGCACCCTGATGCTGCCGCCTGCCAGCAATTCCTCTATCTGCATCTTACCGTCGTCGTCAGCATGGTCGATCAGTGTCCTCACGATACTGTTCGAGGAGGTATTTGCCCAGTATGCCATCGGCAGCCAGTCTGTATTCACCCGGGCATCATCGATATACTGTATCACACTCCACGGATTGTAAACGTCCGTCTGTCCGAACGTATATCCATCATACCATTCCCGAACCGTCCCGTACGCATCATCCATATTATAATAATGACACAGCTGCTGCACTTCATCCACGCGGAACCCGAAATATTCATCGAATTTTGCATTTCGGATCGATACAATACTCAGATTATTCATGCCTGTGAAGATACTTTCCTTTGAGACGCGCAGACAGCCTGTAAGAACTGCAAATCCGAGACTGCCGTTATATTGCAGCCCGCTCTCAAACAAAGAGCGGATCAGGTCAATCATCTTATTGTAAAAGCCTCCTGTAAAAGAATTTTCCAAAGGCACATCATACTCATCGATCAGCACGACGGGCTTTTTGCCATAATGCGATTCAAGGCACCTGGAAAGAAACAGGATGGCATTCTGGTATTCTATTTTTTCTGCTTTTCCTGATGCGATCGCCTGATATTTTTCCCTCTCCTGATCAGACGCAACGCTCTCAAGAAGAAAATCATGTCTTTTAAATTCTTCTGCGATCACCATGACGAGCTGTCGGTACGACTCATCAAAGCTCTCTTTCTTCGCATCCTTAAAAGTCAAATAGATGACTGGATACTGCCCCCTATGCGCAAGGTAATTCTCTCCTGCCTCCGCAATATTCAGTCCTGCAAACAGACGCGACCAGTCCCTCTTATTTCCCCGCAGATCCCTGTCGTCCTCAAAAAAATATTTGAGCATACTCATATTCAGCGTTTTTCCAAAGCGGCGCGGACGCGTAAAAAGCGTCACCTTTGCCTTGTGATCCAGCAGATCCCTGATCATGAGCGTCTTGTCAACATAGTAAAACTCCTTCTCGATCATTTCCGCAAAATCACTGATCCCGATTGGCAATGGTCTGTAAATCATATCTGTTCCCACACTCTCTTTGATATCCGGTATTCCAACAGGATTCTCATCATTCAGCGTCCTGATAATCCCTCAGGATCAGACACTCCGTTTCCGGATATGTCATTCGCCGCACCACCGTATTTTTCCGATGAGTTCCGGAAGCTGTGCGAACGCCTCCAGTCTATAGTCCGGCGCCTTCGCCTCGCCAAATCCGTACTCCGCATAGATAAACGGTATGCCCGCCACGCGCGCCGACTCCTCATCGCCCGCCGTGTCGCCCACATACACTGCCCTCGTCACATGGTTGCGCTCCATGATGAGCTTGTTGTTCTCGCCCTTTGGAAGCAGGTTGTTGCCCCAGCACTCGATGTCGTCAAAGCACTTCGCGAGCCTGTGCGCCTTGATAAAGCTCTCGATATAACCCTGCTGGCAGTTGCTCACCACAAAGAGCCTGTAGCTTTTTTTCAGTTCCAGCAAAGTCTCCTCGAGCGCCGGATAGAGGATCCCGCCGTGCTCTGACAGGTAGGCGTTCTCGACCTTGCAGCACTCGTCCATCAGCGTCTGCTGCTGTTCCGCCGTCGTGCCCGGAAACAGTCTCGCAGCTATGTCTGTCATGGGCAGTCCCAGACAGCCTTCAAGCTCCTCGAAAGTGATCGGCTCCTTCCTGTACTCCGGGTGGTTTGCCACCACCTGGTTCCATGTCTTGTGGATCCCGTCGAGCGCGTTCCACATGGTTCCGTCCAGATCAAATATGATCGCTTCTATATTATTTTCCATAACACTCCTCATTTTATATGCGTGTATCAACTTTTTTACAGTCCACATACTGCAAAGCGGAGAAATCCACCGCGCAGTCCTGTGCAATGATTTTGCTATCCCGCTACCGCATCGATGATCACATGATCTCCGCACCCGCCGGCATCGCTCTCTCCGGCGTCATCAGCGCGAGATTTCCGTCCGCGTCCTCCGCGCAGAGGATCATGCCCTCGGACAGTACGCCCGCAAGCTTTGCCGGTTTCAGGTTCACGAGCACCATCACCTTCCTGCCGACCATCTGCTCAGGACTGTAGAACGCCTTGATCCCCGACACGATCTGTTTCACCTGAGAACCGATCCTCACCTGGCTGCACAGCAGTTTCTTTGACTTTGGCACTGCCTCGCAGGAGATGATCTCTCCCACCTGGAACTGCATCCTGGTGAAATCCTCGTACGTGATCTCCGCCTTGGGTTCGATGTCGATCACATTTGTGACACTCGTGTCACTTTCTGCCTCCTGCGCCGCATCAGCCGTTCCTGCCATCTGCCGGCTGACAAGCTCCTCCACCTTCGCGTCGATCTCCTTCGGGTCAAGGCGCGCAAAGAGGATCTCCGGCGTGTCTGTGACCTTTGTTCCCGACGCATAGACGCCGAATGTCCTGGTCGACTCAAAACCGCGTATCTCACTGTTCAGCTGTCCCATGATCCGCTGCGCGGTCTCCGGCATGAACGGCTCAAGCAGTCCTGCGCCGATCGAGATGCCCTCCACAAGGTTGTACAGGACGGTCGCAAGCCTGTCCTTTTTCGCCTCGTCCTTTGCGAGCACCCACGGCTCTGTCTCGTCGATGTATTTGTTGCAGCGCTTGAACAGGTTAAAGATCTCCGTGAGCGCGTCGGCAACGCGCAGCTCCGCCATCTTCGCCTCAACCTTGTCGTACGTCCCTGTCGCGACAGCCTTCAGATCCTCATCGACTGCCTCCGCAGCGCCCTTGTCTTCCACCACGCCGCCAAAATATTTGTTGCTCATGGAGATCGTCCTGTTGACAAGATTTCCGAGTGTGTTTGCAAGATCCGAGTTCAGCCTCTCCACCATCAGGTCCCATGTGATCGAACCGTCATTCTCGTACGGCATCTCGTGCAGCACGAAATAGCGCACCGCGTCCACGCCAAACAGCGAAACCAGGTCATCTGCGTACATGATATTTCCCTTTGACTTGCTCATCTTGTCATTGTTCTGCAGAAGCCACGGGTGTCCGAACACCTGGTGCGGGAGCTCCTCGCCGAGCGCCATCAGGAAGATAGGCCAATATATTGTATGGAAGCGGATGATATCTTTTCCGATCAGATGCAGATCCGCCGGCCACAGTTTTTTGTACTGCTCCGTGTTGTTCCCGTCCGCGTCATAGCCGATGCCCGTGATATAGTTTGAGAGCGCGTCGAGCCACACATAGACGACATGTCTGTCATCAAAATCAACGGGGATCCCCCACTTGAACGAAGTGCGCGACACGCACAGATCCTGCAGTCCCGGGAGCAGGAAATTGTTCATCATCTCGTTCTTGCGCGATACGGGCTGGATAAACTCAGGATGCCTGTTGATGTGGTCGATCAGCCTGTCCGCGTACTTGCTCATCTTGAAGAAGTACGCCTCCTCCTTCGCCGGCTTTACCTCGCGCCCGCAGTCCGGGCACTTGCCGTCCTTTAGCTGCGACTCTGTCCAGAAGGATTCGCAGGGTGTACAGTACATCCCCTCATACGCGCCCTTGTAGATGTCCCCCTGGTCATACAGGCGCTTGAAGATCTTCTGCACCTGTCTCTCGTGATCGCTGTCCGTCGTGCGGATAAATTTGTCGTACGCGATGTTGAGCATGTCGCAGAGCCCGCGGATCGTTCCAGCCACATCGTCCACAAACGCCTTTGGCGTCACGCCCGCTTCAGCCGCCTTGAGCTCGATCTTCTGTCCGTGCTCGTCCGTCCCGGTCTGGAAAAAGACATCGTAGCCGTCCTTTCTCTTGTAGCGCGCTATGCTGTCCGCCAGCACGATCTCGTAATTGTTTCCGATATGCGGCTTGCCGGAAGTGTACGCTATTGCCGTTGTGATATAGTATTTACCTTTATTCTGCATTATCGCCATCACCTTTCCCTGTCTATACTTATAAAATAACCCAATTATCTATAATTTACCATACTCAGAGGGCTTTGTAAATGAAAAAGAGGGCGATAATCACTATCGTTGTAACAGTTCAGCCTTCGGCTTCCTGTTACAAGCATCAAGCCATGCAAAAACCGCTTCGCGGTTGGCTTGATGCATCTAGACCACTATGCTTTCTCACGGACTTCGCAGCGTAGTGCGAAGTCCTGGGCTGAGCTGTTACCTATCGTTTATACAACGTTGCGATGACCAGACCTGCACCGAGGATCAGTACAGATACCGTGAGCGCGATCCAGCCGGTGCTGCCTGAAACAAAACTGCCCGCATCGCTCTTGCCGGGATGAAACGTGCCTTCTGGCAGCATAACATTCATCGCCTCAGCTGACGCTCCATCCTCACCAAACATGTGTTCCAAAGATTCAGATCGATCTCTCTCGCCTGTTCCGCTTCCTTCTGATCTCTCCTGCCGGGACGGCACAGCTCCCGGCATCTGGCGCTTTTCATTCCCTTCTCTGCCCATTCCGTCCATAGTCCCCATGTCCGACAGGCTGATCGACGAAGCGTCCGCATACCCCATGTTTTCGGTCGTCTCCCCACTCTCTATCTGCATCGAAATACTCTCGCTGCGCAGATCGCAGAACTTCCGCAGGGTTTCAACGCCGTTCTCAAACGCCTCATCGGTGTAGAACGCCGTCGGATCTTTTTCAACGTAAGATGCGATCAGATCATAGGCATCGTCGATGATCTTTGGAATATCCACTGTGTTCAAAAATTCTGTAAATAATTGGTGATACCGTTCGACGTACTCCTCACTCTCGAAAATCCAGTTGAACATCGGTCGGTCGGATGCGCCGCCGGACACCGGATTGTCGATCGGAGTGTTGACGGCACTGTCTGCATCCACTGCATGAAAAGTTCCAAAAGCAAGGTTGTAGTCCCACGGGATCATCGCCATCTGACCGTCTTTCTCGTACAGATAATAATTGTGAACCATCATGCCGGTATAGCTGTCGTCGTTGCAGACGTAGTTGTGGACCACAAAATAGCGCATCACCTGCTCCATATCGACAACCGATTCAATCTGTTCTCCATCGGAGAGCTTTTTCAGCGACCTGATAAGACGCTCCTGATCCGCTTTGGTGATCTCTGTTTTGGCATTGTTCCAAATATTCGAGTAGCTGTCCGGCTCGTCATCGATATACTGCAGTTTTACATCCGAAGAACCCATGCCAGATCCTCCAAAGCTGAATCTGCCGTTCCCGCCGCCCGCAAACTTATCGGACGGGTCAAAATCCTCCGGCATATCGAAAGCATCAATGCCCTCTGGCATATCGGAAGCGTCAAAATCCTTCGGCAGCTGCGGCGCACCTGTATCCTCGCGCTTTTCAAAATCGCCCATATCAAAATCCTTGCCGTTGCCGCGACCGCCGCCGAAGCTCATGCTGTCCGGCTTATACAGCTCGCCGTGATCGGAGCCGTAGTTTCGTTCAAGAAAACTGTCCTCCACACCTTCCACCGCAAGGTACAGACCCCAATCCTCACCGTTGACGGTGATATAGACATAACTGCACAGCGACGAATCCACACCAAATCTGTTCATCATCGTATAGGTCAGATAATCCTTCATCATAGTGGAATCCTGGATCAGATTGTTCAGACTCAGCTTATCAAGACCATGATATGTAATGGAACTATCATAGTGGTCGAACTCGATTTTGAAGCTGTACCGCTCGCTGCCCAAAGAGGCGACCGTGGACAGAGAAGTGTTTCCCTTGGCTCGGATCCCCACATTTTTGTAGACTTCCCCGTCGATCACTACGGCGGCAGCGGCGTACTCCTCGCTGGCGGCATTGGCGATGAATCCATCCCAGTCATCCATGACAATATCCACGGTATGGACCTTTGTGTTGTCGAACAGCCGGGTCTCATATCCCATCGTATGTGCCATCGCCTGCAGTCCCAAATATCCGCCATTCATAAACAGGATTGTAATGCCCAGGATCAGGATCGTGGCTGTCCATGCGATCTTGTCAAAATGTTTGCTCCCAGACATACCCATCACCCCATGTAATCGCCATTGTAGGAGACGATAACCGTGTTGTTCACACCTGGCATCTCGGAGAGAATGTTGATAAAATCGGTGTCATCTTCCTTCAGGCGGACTTCTATATTCATTTCAATAGCGCCCTTCACGGCAGACTTGCTCTTGATCGCGGCGCGGGTCACATTTTTTGCGAGGAATTCCCTGGCTTTTACTTCCGCATCATGGTCTGCGCAGTTCAGCACGACCATATAGGGATGGGTGTGTGACTTTTGATTCACAAACACCAGCAGAATCAGACCGATGCAGACGCTGCCGACGATCGCCAGAGGGATCATCCCCGCTGCGAGGATAATGCCTGCGCCGATCGCCCAGAACAGAAAAGCAATATCCAGCGGGTCTTTGATGGCAGTGCGGAAACGCACAATGGACAGCGCACCGACCATACCGAGGGACAAGACCACATTGGAAGTCACAGCGAGGATCACGATGGCTGTGATCATCGTCAGGGCGATCAGCGTTGTGCCAAAACCGGCAGCGTACATCACGCCCCGATACGTTTTTTTGTAAATGAGAAAGATAAACAGACCGATGCCGAAGGACAGCACAATGGTCAGCAGCATATCAAGTACACTGATAGAGGACACATTTTCCAGAAAACTGGACTTAAAAATTTCGTTGAACGTCATTGTTGGTTTACTCCTTTGTTTTTTATATTGGTTGCTCAATCATACATCCGACTGGCGGCATATTTGGAAAAAGCCGTGCTATGTCTGCCGTCAAGCTGCACCGCATCCCGAATGACATCCGGCAGATAGCTGTCCCACTTCACTTCGAGAATGCAGGGGGAATCCTGGATCGGGACGGTCACGCAGTTCGGATCCAGAAAATCCGTGCAGTTCATACCGGTGCGGATCTCATGATCCAGCGTGACCCGGACATTGCCGGGTGCAAACACAAATGGTTCGCGTATGTAGTCCACGATCACTTTGGCTTTCAGTCGCTCATTGCAGACGCGGGTATAAAAGCCGCGGATCACTTCATCGGTGCTATGGGACATCCACCCGGCATCGCCGTCCGCGATCGCCTGTGCCTGTTTTGGCGTCAGGAGCGCTATGTTTTTGCAGCCAAGTCCCACATGCTTAAACTTCCGCTCCAGACGGATGCCGGACGGATCGTTGTTGTACAGACGAATGCGGTACTTTTCACGGGTGATCACGCCATCCAGTTTCTCGCGCAGCGCCTTGTCGTCCGGTGTGTCAAAGTACAGACTGCGTATTTCGTATTGGCCGTTCACGGCATGGCAGTCCGGTTTCATTACTGCCCGCAGTCTCTGCCGCAGGATCAGCAGGTCTCCTTTGCTGATCTCATGTTTTACTTCATGCCGGAATTGCAATCGGCATCATCTCCTTTCTCTGTCCTCATCAATCATAAAAAACGAACCTAAGAATTACATAAGAAAAAACCTTCCCGCTCATAAAAGATCACGGAAAGGTTTGTGAATATTTCATATATTTTTATAATGTGGCAGTGAAACGGATCCTGTCAGCCGAAGGGTATTCTGCTGTCAGCTTTCCGCCAAAATTCTCGCAGACCGCACGGGCGGCGGAAAGCCCGATCCCATAGCCAAAGGAATCTCTCTCCTGTGTTCGTGCAGAATCTCCCCGGTAAAATCGTTCAAATAACCGTTCCGGGTCTGCCTCAGGAAGTGCAGAACAAGTGTTTTCTTCAACAATGCAGATGTGCCTGCCGCACTTTTTCAGCGACAGATGGATCGTTCCGTTCTCAGGAGTGTACCTGACTGCGTTATCCAGGAGGAGCGTCAGCAGCTGGCGCAGGCTTTCTTTATTGGTCTGTATGACAACATCCGGTTCGATCTGTGCGCGGAGAGAAAGACTGCGGGTCAGCGCAGCATCCTGATAGGCAGGCAGCAGTTCGTTTGCCGCCTCGCTGACGTTCACCGCTCCCGTCGGCAGCGGAATCTCCTCATCCAGTTTTGCGAGAGTCAGCAGATCCGACATCAGTACATTCAGCCGCCTGGTCTGTGTGCGGATATGCACATTGTATTTATTCTCGCCGTGGATCAGCGACATCGTGTCGTTATTGGATTGTATGATCGCAAGGGGAGTTTTCATCTCATGCCCCGCATTGGTGATGAACTGTTTTTGCTTCTCTATTCCCGCAAGAACAGGACGGATCACTCTGCCTGAAAGTAATATGACGATCCCCAAAAGGAGCAGCCAGCAGACCACCGCTATCACACCGGAAACCCAGATAACCATATAAAAATTTGCCCTTTGCTCCGATATATCCATAAAGAATGTGAGCCTGTCCGGTCCAATCTGCTTTACAGCAAATTTGTATCGATCTACGTGTCCGGATTTTTTACCGGACTCCCAGACTGCCACGGCGTACGCTTTGGCAGTTTCATTGTCGATGGAAGAGATCTGGTCGGTATTTACGTCTATGATATTGCCATCGGCATCGCTTTTGACGATAAAAAACCTTGATGAGCGCATTCTGTCCATGTTCAGCGGGAGCACAAAGGGCGGCGGGCGGTCAAAGTCCATTTTGTGAAAGGCGCCGTCAGATCTTACGATCGTTTCCAGTACCGAATCAGACTGTCGTTCCAACATCACCCAGTTCAGCCCGTCCATCGCAAGTACAATAAATACCAAAAGCCCTGTCACTGCCATCATCGTAAAAATGATAAACCGCCGCTTTAATAGCTTCGTCATGGCTTACTCTCCAATTTATAACCGACATTCCTCTTTGAGACGATCTCCACCTTGGAGTTCATGGCAGACAGCCGTTTCCGCAAGTAGGAGATATACAGCCATACGCTGTTTATATCCGTTTCCGCATCATACCCCCATGCCTTTACAAGCAGATGGTTCGATGACAGATACATCGTGTGGTTGAGCATGAGCTGCTCCATCAGACGATATTCCTGCTTTGGCAGTTGAAAAGACATCTCTCCCACACTGATCGCTCCAGACTGCATATTCAGCGTCAGATCCCCAAAATGTATCAGATCCGGATGATATTCTTCTCTCCGCCTGAGCATCGCGCGGACTCTGGCGATCAGCTCCCCCATGTCAAAGGGTTTGGCAAGATAATCGTCCGCTCCGGCATCCAAACCCTGGATCCGATCCTCAACCTGTGTTTTGGCTGTCAGCAGCAAAACCGGCGTTCTGCATCCGTCTCGGCGAAGGGCAGAAAGCACTTCCAGACCATCCCGCACCGGCATCATAATGTCAAGGATAATACCGTCATAATCGCCGGACATGGCGTAATCGTAAGCGTCTGCGCCGTCATACACGGCATCCACGATATACTTATGATACGTAAGATAATCAACCACGGCTTCGGAAAGCGCCGGTTCATCTTCGGCATACAGTAATTTCATCAAGCTTACCTTTCATTTTTCGTTCTTGTGATATGAATAGCACGACTAACATTTTTATCATATTCTCTCATAAAAATTGTCAGCGGACGCTCTCGATCACACACGAGTGCTCTTTCGACTTTTTGTCGTAGTCGATCCCCACCAGCAGGATTTCGCCTGAATACTCCCTGAGCGATTCGGGGTACTGCTTTTTCCTGATCTGTGCGACCGTCGCCTCCGCGCTCTTGTCCCATTTCAGCTCCACCACGATCACGGGACGCCCCGAGTGGTTTGACCGGGGCAGGTATACGATGTCGGCAAAACCTTTCCCCGCGGGAAATTCGCGGATCGGCTTGTGATAGTGCCGGAAGGCGGAGATCAGCGCGATCATGATCGTGCAGGAGAGGGAATTTTCGTCATTGTATTCAATGCTTGACACAAAATCATTGTGCACGCTCTGGATCTGCCTTGCGGTCTCTGCCGCATCTCCTTCCATCACGGCACCAAGGATCCTTCCGGAAACTTTCATAAACCGCGACAAGTCATCGCTCTCGTTGTCCTCCATATACTGATAAAAAACTTCCTGAATCTCCTTATTCGGAACATACGCCTCCTGTGTTTTTGCATCGCATGCAAAATATCCCAGATGGATCAGCGCAGTGAGCACTTCACTCTTATTTTTAAAAAACTGCAGGTCATTTTTGCCGTTTGACACATTGACGGCTACCCGGTTCCCGGAGAGCATCCTGATGATATCCTCGCGGAGTCCGTCAAAATTTCTGCTGATCAGGTCGTCGATATCCCCGTAAGTGCCCGTGACCGACCAGTACTGCTGAAACCGCTTCGTCGAGACCGCGCGCACGACGGACAGCGGATTGTACATCGCGATCCCATTGAAATCATAGCCATTGTACCACTCTTTCATCTGTTCAAAATCCACGCCGGCTCTCTCGCAGAGCGAAAAGACCTCCTCCTCCGTAAACCCGATATCCTGCGCCAGATCCATCGGGTTTGTCATCGTGTACTCCACGAAATTGTTGACGGCGGACTGCCCTTTCGTGCGCACGATCGGCATGATACCCGTCAGGTATGCCAGGCGGATATAAGACTTGGCGGCATTGTTCTTGAACAATCCCCTCAGCAACTCCGTGTATGCGCGCCTGTGGGGATCCTCCTCTCCAAACTCCCGTATGGGATAGTCCCACTCGTCGAAAATAATGACAAACCGGCTGCCTTTTTTATCATAGATCGTTGACAGCGCATTCATCACGGACATTTCACCCAGCTCAATATCCGCATATTCTGTCTGCAGCTCTCTCACGATCTTTCTGCTGATATACCTGTTCGGTTCCTCGTTTTCAAACTCCGCCTCCTTAAACTGCGCCTGAATGTCGACAAAGATCGTATCATACGCGTTCATGCTCTCAAGAAACAGCGCGTCCTTGACGCACTTGAGCGGAGCAAATAAATGCCTCGAATCCGCTCCCTTGCTGAAATACGCGACGAGCATATCCGCAGTCACGGATTTTCCGAACCGCCGCGCCCTGCTGTTACAGACGAATTTTCCGGTAATATCCTTTTTCAGCAGCTTGTTGATCAGCTGTGATTTGTCCACAAAGTACTGCGTCCGGGAAAATTCCGCAAAATTTTGATTTCCGATATTTAGATAAAGTCCCATACCGTCCTCCCATTTTCCGATGCCCGCCTTTCAAGATACGCCCTGGTACTCCATCTCCTTGATCACGGTCTAAGTCCCATACCGCCCTCGAGCGTGAGTGTCTCGCCTGTCATGTACTTAAAGTCGGGCGATGCGAGCTGTACGCACACGCGGCCGATCTCCTGCTCTGCGTCTCCGTAATGCCCTGCGGGCGGCATCTTGACATTCTCCTTGAACGCGTCAGGATATGCCTTCTCGAACTGCTCGAGCTGTGCCGTCCATGCCAGCGGGCAGACGATATTGACATTGATGCCGTCCTTTGCCCACTCGGTCGCCGCCACGCGCGTCAGTCCGCGGATCCCTTCCTTGGCAGCGGCGTAAGCACACTGTCCGAAATTGCCAAACAGTCCCGCGCCGGAGGCAAAATTGATGACAGAACCCTTTGACGCTGCCAGATGCGGGTAGCATGCCTTCATATAGTAAAAAGCGGCGTACAGTCCCGAGTACAGCGCGAGGTTGAACTGGTCTGTCGTGTGCTCCGCCAGCGGCACGCCCGAAGCGGACGCCTGCGCATTGTTGATCAGCACATCGATGCTGCCAAACGTGTCGATCGTCTGCTTCACGACGTTGCCCACCACTTCCTCATTGTCCGCACCGGCGTTGACATCCGCCTGGACGATCAGGACCTTGATGCCATAAAGCCGCTCCAACTCCTCCTTCGCGTCCTCGAGCTTCTTCATATTTCTTCCGGTGATCACCAGATTGGCGCCCTCTTTTGCGTATGCGGTCGCGATGCCATAGCCGATCGATCCGCATCTGCCGTCACTCAAGACTGCCCTGCCTGCACCTGTGATGATCGCTGTCTTTCCTGTTAAAAATCCCATTTCCCAAATACCTCCTTTTTGAATCAAGCGCCGCCCCGCTTTCGCGGCGGGAATGGCGCTGTTTGCCAGCTGATATTTTTATTATATCCTAATATTGGGAAAATAGATAGTGCGAATCGAGAGATTTCCGCATCTCTGCACTTCGCTGTACGCCCTTATCCCAAACTCAAATACGCGGATCCGGTGCGGCATAAAAATTGACAGCAAGTCCTCCCATCATTATAATACAATCATAAGACGACTTGAAAACATACCTTTAGGAGAAAACGCATGAAAAAGAAATTCTATAGTATCGCCTGCCTGTGTGGTCTCATCATTGTGCTGTTTTGTCTTTTTGCAAAACAGGATAACACGCCCGGGACTGCAATATTTCAGGCAACCGTGATCAAAGCAGACACCAATTCGATTCTGGTAAAACCTGTGGAGGGATATTCGGAATTTAATTCGTCAGATCAGTTTCACATACCAAATGGGGAACAGCTTGTATTACAGGCTGGCGATCTGCTGGAGATCACTTACGATGGAGAAATCGCAGAGTCTTATCCTGCACAATTAGGAAAAGTATATAAAATTGTATTAGTGGACTAGTGCTCCATCCAGACAGAAATTAGAATCGTGAACTGCCTGTTTCTCACCATTGCGTGCGTTCACAAATTTCTCAAAAACACAAGAAGAAAGGACGAAAAAATATGAGGTTTATTCATGCAACATATAATATGCTCCATAACAGTATTGATGTAACCACTTTTAACGGATATATTTTACGGATAGACTGCAGCGGAAGAAGGATTAAAAACAACACCATGCTCCGAATGTGCCTTAAATGCTTTGGCGATAGATAATCCCCTTGATATATACAATCCATCGGCATACCGATGAATTTGCGAACAATCCCCTCAACATCTCGATATACGCCAGTCTGTCAAAATTCCCCTCATCCAGTTCCCGTATGGGATAGTCCCACTCGTCAAAAATGATGACAAAGCGGCTCCCTGTCTCATGATAAATCTCAGACACCGCATTCATCAGCGCCGTCTCCCCTAACGCAACATCAGCATACTCTTCCTGAAGTTCTTTCACAATCTTTCTGTTGATATAATTGACTGGTTCCTCGCGCTCAAATTGTGCCGCTTTGAACTGTGCCTGAATATCCACAAAAATCGTGTCATATGCATTCATGCTCTCGAGAAACAACGCATCTTTCTCGCACTTCAACGGTTCAAACAGGCTCCTCGAATCCGTCCCCTTACTGAAATACGCGACGAGCATATCCGCAGTCACGGATTTTCCAAACCGACGCGCCCTGCTGTTACAGACAAATTTTTCCGTGATATCCTTTTTCAGCAGTTTGTTGATCAGCTGTGATTTGTCTACAAAATATTGCGTCCGGACAAGTTCCGCAAAATTTTGATTTCCTATATTTAAAAAGTGTCCCATACAAGCCTCTCTTTCTGCGATGTATCATATCGTGTAAGTACTGCGTATTTCCCAGTCCATTACACCTTCCTGCCAAAATACCGCCCTGTGCACTTCCTATATGTGCGATACGCCTCGCCGAACACGGTCTCCAGATACTTCTCCTCCTGCAGGATCTGCAGATGCAGCATCGCGATCACCCATATCGTGAAGAACAATAAGATCCCGTTAAAATACATCAGCAGGATCCCCACGTACATCAGGTCAAATCCGAGAAAAGCCGGATTCCTGCTGTATCGGTAGATGCCGTGCGAGACAAACTCCGTCCTGTCCGTCTCCGGTATCCCCGCGCGCCAGCTGTCACGCATCGTCAGCACTGCAGCCAGGAAAACAGCATCTCCTGTAAACCCTGCCAAAACCCCTGCGATCCTCGCCCAAGACGGCATATGGCTCCACCCGAGCAGGATCGAAGCCAGCTCCACCGGTACGATGAGGAGTGTCGCAGCCGACATGATGATCTCGATCCGGCGCACCGACCGCTCCTTTCCGCGCCCGCCGACCTGTGTTGTCCGGATCCCCTGCCGTTTCTGCGCAAGCATTTTTGCAAAATAGATCCCGTAAAAGATCATCATGACCAAAAGTGCGGGGATAACAAACAGACTGCCCCATCTGCCAGCCAAAAAGATGGCTGTCGGCCCGTCTGCCCCGCCGATCACCGAAATTCCCCTGTCAAAATCCATCCTCGTATTTCCCTCCCTGCCCGCCGCGCCGGAACCCCGTCAGCAGCATTTCCCCTGAATATGTCATTCAGATCATATCCATTGTATCACGACACAGGGCGCTCACCAAGACCAAATCAGCAAAAACCTGATGTAAATCCACACCAGGTTTTTCGTATCACCTATTTATTTTTGATCACGGTCTCTGTCCCATACCGTTACCGGACATGTGTACTCGTGAATTTAGCTGCCACTGTATGTCACAGCCATGTCTCAGCCATAAAAATAACAAATGACAAATCTTTGTTCATCAGATATAATAGATGTTAAAAGAAAATTCGCTTATTTTATCTGCGAGAAGGAGGAGAATATCATTGATTCCTGCAAAAACAACAATCCAAAACCACACCAAAGCCGCTCTGCTGTCAGAACTGTCTGCAGGTTCTGCAAAGATCCAAGCGCCCCGGGGCAGAATAGGAATATTCCTGAAAGGCACTCTTACCGCCGTCCTGCTCATGTGTATATGGATGCTGACAGGCTGTGCCGGCAAAACAACAGAGGCAGACGCCACGATACCGGAAACGCCTGAGCCTTTCAAAGAAGCCGTGCCGGAGTCATCGTTCATCCAGACCGTCGTGTCTGAAATATTGGGAAAGCAGCCGGAGGATATTAAGCCGGAGGATCTGACCCGCATTACCTGTCTGGAATTTTCGGAGAAAGAGGATTTGGAAATTGACGGCATATGTGAGATTCGTTTCTTTTTGGATGGGGAGGCGCCAGCGGCAAAGGACTATTGGGGAGAAATAGATCGGATAGGTATAGATGAGTGGGATGAGAGAAACTCTTACAAAACCAGCGGAAAAATCGAGCTTGTATACGATGACTTTGAAAAAGACGAACATGAGCTGTCAGATCTGGCTCTGTTTTCCTCTCTGAAAGCGCTGAAGCTGGATATACGGCTTTCCGAAGGTGAAACCGATTTAAGCCCTTTAAGCGATCTTTGTACCCTGTCAAGCAGCAGCTATTCCGTTCATGAGCTGGGACAGATGTTTTCAGAAACTCCCAAAATCACACAGCTCACATTGTATAAGCCGGACAGCATGGAAGGAATCACTTATTTTGAAAACCTGGAATATCTGGCAATCGATTCACCCCACGCAGACAATCTGGAGGGAATCGAGCAGCTTACAAAGCTGGAATCCTTCCACATAAGCGGCATTACTTTTCTGTCAATAAAAGGGCTGGAGCTGCTCTCAAAGACCGGCCATATCGAAAATATCAGCTTTGACAAGATTGGAAGCAAAGACCTTTCTTTCCTGAAGGATATAAAACAGTTAAAGAAGCTCAGTCTGAAAAATTACGAGCATACGAATCTGGACTTTCTGGAAGGACTCTTGGAGCTTGAGCAATTGGATCTGGATAAATGTAACGAACTGCAGGATATCTCTGCCATTTCCGGTCTGACCGCACTGACAGAGCTTCGGTTTACACAAAATATAGGCATGGAGCTTCCCGACTTTACGGAACTTACAAATTTAAAACGGCTGGATATGACCCTCCGCGTCCCCTTTGATTTGGACAACCTGGCCCATCTGACGGATCTTGAGTTTCTGGTTGTTTTTTCCAATGAGTTATACAGCCCAAACAGCCTGAAAAATATGTCCCAGTTAAAGAAGCTGTACCTTAACTATTTATACGGTGATGAGGATGTATCGCACCTGTTCAATTTACAGAGCCTGGAGCTTCTGGATCTGAATCTTGGCACATTCCGCCTGAACACAGACAACCTTGTTCCAAACCATGCCATGGAGCACATCTATCTGTCAAAGTCCGTCATCAACGGCGGCCAGACGGATTTTTCCTTCCTGACCAATTATCCGAATCTGATCAATCTGAACCTCAATGGTCAGCAGGTATCTTCTCTGGATTTTCTGGACAGCCTTACAAAGCTTGAAGATTTTTGTATTGCTCCGGAGATTTGGGAGACCATGGGAGCGGGAAAGGACAGGGAAGGCCTTAAAATCTCCACACTCCAATATTGATAAAAACCTTTCCGGATGGTATAGATGCCGCTCTTTCTATAGCCGCATCTATACCATCCGGATGAATGTCCATTGTATCACGACACAGGGCGCTCACCAAGACCAAATCAGCAAAAACCTGAATGTACGAGAGCGCAAAGGCGGAACAATATCCTAGAGCGTGTTTGAAAAATCATTCCCGCCATCTATACGCCCCACTTTGCGCGATATTTGCACCGCATTCAGTCGACGTAAGGCATTGCCCTTTATGCCTTTGCCCCCTACGCCTCCTTCATTTGGCAC